>Ga0302300_1000241_pt1 | contig 43722 bp, 55 predicted proteins | sample III_Palsa_E1_1_FD_198756 | JGI IMG/M metagenome (GOLD analysis project Ga0302300, IMG submission 198756) | Peat permafrost microbial communities from Stordalen Mire near Abisko, Sweden - III_Palsa_E1_1 | ecosystem: Environmental > Terrestrial > Soil > Palsa > Peat permafrost | place: Sweden...
CGCGAAGGAGAAAAATAAAAGTAGGATTACCAGACAAGTCCGGCTTAGGAATGATTAATGCTCGGACCCCGCGGAAGTAGGCATGTTACAATCGTGCTGCGTTTGTCGCTCTTGTGAACCTTTAGATTTGATCAGAGGGGCAGGTCCAACTTGCAGCTTTAATCCCTGAAGGCGGTCGAGAAGCACAAATAGCTTAAAAAGCAACGAAGGAAATAAATCAATGAGAGAACAAGGAACAGTGAAGTGGTTTAACGCCAGCAAAGGATTTGGGTTCATCCAGCGCCAGTCCGGCGAGGATGTTTTCTGTCATTTCTCGGCCATTCAAGGGGACGGATACAAGTCTCTGAACGAAGGACAGGCGGTTGAATTTGAGGTCACAAAAGGCCCCAAGGGTTTACAGGCGGCAAACGTTACAGCCCTCTAGTGACCGAACGTGGGCCTCTCGCTTTGGCGGGGGGCTCACGCTTCCCTTCCCCGAAGTTAGTAACTCCTGATTGGTCGGATGACCGCACATACCATCAGTGAACAGATGGATTATTTCGTCATTTATCCTGGCCCATCTCACCGCGGCTGTGCGTTAGAAGACTGGAATTCTACGGCAACGAGCCGCACTTGACTGGTGAACGGTGCGGGTGTGGAGCGCGAATAGCTTACGTAGATAGTCTGTCCGCCGTTCGAGTCATATTCGACGTGGGCAAGCGCGTCATAGACGTTGCCGGTTGTGGGTTGCATGGCCACGAACGCCACTACTTCGCTCGACCAGGGCCCTTCGGGATTCGGGGATGTGCGCATCACTACATTTTGCGAGAAGGGCGGGCTGTACACCGCGAGGTAGCACTCCAGAAAGGCGTTCCACGAAATGCTGAGAATGTTGGCGTCGTTAAAGACAGTGACGGAGTCGCTAATTTGTGAGGACCAGTTGCCGTTGCCGGCGTAGAAGCTCCAGGCGCTGCGATTTTGCGCGCTGGACGGGGCGACTTTTCCCAGCTTGCAACCGCTGTTGTAGCCGCAACCATAGGCATAAAGCGTCCCGTTGCTAACCAACGAGGCCGAACCAAAACTTGGTTCGTTCTGCGTAAAGAGCAAGTCAGGATGATCCGGCACGATGGGCGGGTTCAACGTAGGCCGTTGCGGCTGCTGCTGGAATTGCTGCCAGACGGCAACGGAATCGCCGACGCCCTGAAAGTTAAAATTGCCGGGCTTCGCGCTGACCAACATATAAAAAATCAAGGCACGATTGTTAGCGGGATTCACGACAATGGACGACGGCCAAAGCGCCCAGCGCGCTCCGCAAGGCTGCTCCTGGCAGTCATTGCCGTTGTGGGCCTGGTTGAAGGCTTGCTCAGCCGCCGTCAAGGGCAAAATCATGGTGGGCGCTCCGCTGGAATCCAGGCGCTCCTGAAATCCAGTAATTCCGTCTTGCGCATTGAGGTTCGTTGTAAACGACCATGAATCGCTGATCAGCGTTTCATCTTCGGCGTTCGGCTTGGAAAGAAATGAGTCCCCGTATAGCCACACGGAGTAGCCCTGGAATAGGGCGCTGTAGCCGCCGTCTCTTCCAAGAATATCCGGGTTGGTTTGGATGACGCCGAGATCCTTCACCGTGGCGACCGACAACGCGGGCGCAGGCCCCGAGGACGGTGAAGGATTTAGACTGCAGCCGTATAGTCCAAGAATCAAGAACGACACCGGCAAGATCCGGGACAGGATTCTCGAAGGCGTTCTTTGCAGTCCAATGTTTCCCCTTCGGACCAGTTGAAATCTTCGGAAAAGAATAGAAGGTCTCATCGAGCTGCTCCCGTCGCATCAGGACCCTTGTCTCGCGTGCCTCATGCTCTTTAACCTCTGAATACACGGTAGGCGAGTTGGTTGTTCGGACATTATAAGTGTCGGCCATCCGCCAACGGCTCCCGCGTTAATCAGGCAAGTGACTCAAACTCAATGGACGCCGCTACTTTCCTATGTCATTTGGATTTGGTTCCCGATCCGAAAGCGAATCTGCCCAAACGGGATAGAGCAAATCCCACCACCGCATAAATAACCACATTCAAAACCAGAGACATTGTCCAAAATACAATTGAGTCTCCTAGGTTGTTTGCTGTTGCAGGCAACAACGCAGCCGCTGAGGGCCATAGATATGGAATCGCGATGAACCAGAGGAAATGACTCAAACGAGAATGGGTACGAAGGTCGCGATCTGCAAACGAAACTAACGAGTAAAGTACGATCGGCATGAAAAGTCCTAGAGCACCAAACACCAATACGATCCTGTTACCTGGGCGGGAACTACGAGCATGCTGAATCGCTTGTGACATCACGGGTTCCGCAATCCGGTTAGTTGAGACTCCTCTCAGAAATATAGTCCCAGGATTATCATCGCGGCTGCGCCGCGTCATACATAATTACAATGTACACATTTGCTTAACTCTTGGTAAGTCGGATTACCGGACGAGCGCCGTACTAGAACTTCGGAACATAGCCGTCGAGGTCGGGAACGTGCCGATGGTCGCGCCGGGATGATTCGAGGTCGTGCTGATTTCGCGGCTTCGCGGCTGCTGGGTGCTCATGCCCCGTTTCCAACGCTATTCCGTCCGGCGAAACGACAATTCTCAATCCCTCACAATTGTTGGCGGCCTTCAGGTCTGGCTTTGAACAGAAGAAGCAGCGTGCGACAGAAGCCGGGATCCTTGGTGAAGGATTCCGCTCGAAGGGGTGAATTCAAGGACGTGCTATAGCCCGGAATTTCTCGGGGATCGACCTCGTTCAGGTTCCGAAATCCCATTGACCAGTCCGGGAATTCGCGTTTTGTACAAGGCGCGGCTAACAGAGTGATGACGCGACTGTGCCGCGGGTCTTTTGCGATTCGCGTACTCAACGAATGTACCTGAGCCTCGTCGCCTTCCAACGCCTGCATGAAATCGCCGTCTTTGTACAGCAGCATTCCGGTAATTCCGAGCTTTTCATTATTTTTTCGGGATTTGTCCAGAAGCTGTAGCAATTCATCGTCGGAAACGGCTTTACACTCGAGCTGACATAAACAAGTTGGATCATGACTTGCTCCTTTGTTCACGGGTTTGAGCGTTTCCGCAGGCAAGCAAGCCAAGGAACAGCGCAAGGAGGGGCACAATTTATTTATCACAGTCGCGCGACAATGCGAAAAAACGAAAACGGACGTGCATTGCAAGTAAACGGACGGCCCGCTCGATAACTGAAAACACTTCTGCGCTGAGCGCGTTTACCAGGCTTCAGTCCGTGAATTAGCTGGAAGGCGCGAATAGCAGCTCTACAGCGGAAATCAATCGAATTCGCCTGAAAGCTTTAAAGCCTCTGCTGCGAAGCACCTACGCGCAAAAAATAAATTACTTTCGTTTCCGTGTCGCTATTCCATTGACAACAGCAGCGCATGCGCACAGTGTGATTACGGACCCTGGATTCTTCAGTTCACCTGAATCAGACGGAAGTTACCTGATCCACCCTCGGCCACACCAAACCGCAATATATTTAAGGAGATCCATGAATACCACTACGCACAGAGACCAATTACGTGGTCTTACGCTACAGAACGAAGTCAATCGTCTATTCGACGACAGTTTTATTCGCGACCGCTCGGCTCATGCTGACCTAGCAACCTGGGCGCCGGCCGTGGACATTTACGAAACCGAGAATGAATTGGTCGTAAAGGCCGAACTGCCGGATTTTCAAGAGAAAGACATCGACGTCCGCATTACCAACAACACTTTGACCATCCGCGGAGAACGCAAGTTCGACACCGGCGTCAAGGAAGACAATTACCTTCGCATCGAACGCGCATATGGTTCATTCATGCGGAGCTTTTCGCTGCCGAACACAGTCAACGCGGAAAACATTCGCGCCGACTACCGCAACGGTATCTTGACTCTGCACATGGCCAAGCGTGAAGAGTCCAAGCCGAAGCAGATCAAAGTCAGCGTCGCAACAAACGGCAAGTAGTTCTACCCAGTTCACATCCGGCGGAGCCGAGTTTCCTGGGCTCGCGCCGATAATCAAGGAGGTTGCCATGATCGAACACAATGAACCATCCAGAGAAGATATCGCTCACCGAGCGTACGAGCTGTACGTGCGACGCGGCAGCGGACCCGGAAAAGCTGTCGAGGATTGGGTCCGAGCTGAAAAAGAGCTGACCGTCGAAGTTGTCGTAGCACCAGCAAAAAACATAGCCGGCCTAGCCGGCCACAAGCAGAACAATTGACGTTACAAGCATCAAGAGCCTGATCGTTTCGGAGGGGCGGTTTTCCCGCCCCTTCGCATTCCTCCACTGAGCCGCCGAAACGCTGCCCCTATTAGAACGTTGCCAAGTGCGGCCGTGGAGTAAAATGCTGCTAGGTCACCCTGAGATAGGAGAGATCATGGACTCGATAAAATGCACGAAATGCGGCAAGACCTCTAGCTCGCTGGTCAAGTGTTCTCATTGTGGCTTTGAATTTCCGCAGCCGCGAACGCCTGACGATGAAATGGAAGACCGGTTGTTCGACGAAGGCAACAAATCCGTATCGGAGACAACAGAAGATACGATGGCGGACGCGATGAAAAGGCCGCTGAAAGTTCCCAGCCCTCGAAAATAAAGCGCGTGGGAAAGTTCACCCCAGCCAAGCCCCTAGCCGAGCGTCAGATAAAGAAAACCCACTTGTCCGTTCCGCGTTAATCAGGGATTATCCGATAGGTCGCAGGAAGTCCGCTCGCTGTGCAACATTTCCCAGCCCGGGGTTTACGATAGTGGTATGAATCCATTCCGTAATATTGTGACAGCTAGGAATCTCTTGATCGGCGCCGGGGCGTACTATCTAGCGGGGTGGTTAAACTTCTTTTTGTCAATTGGTTATCAGAGACTAACTGACCGCATCATCTATAGCGGTGATTTCGAGAGTGCGGTCGTACTGCCGCTGGTGGTGCATCTGCCCAAGGCGATTGTAGCTGCTGGGGCGGGTGCCGCAGTCGTCTGGCTGTGTGAATCCGAGCGACCGGTAGGCTGGGTCATATTTCCGGTTCTGCTTTACGCTGTCTTGGGATTTTTCGGGTTCCACTGGGCGCAGCCTCCGGTGCTCGTCGACCGAGTACAGCAGACGGTCGCTGCATTGTTTCCGGCCGTTGCCTGTGCCCTTGGCGGAATGATGGCCGCTCGGCGGCGAACAACGCCGGGACCGGTTCTGTCAACTCCTGATTAGTCGAATTACCGGACGCCGAGAACCGGGCGCTTGATTAGCGGCTGCGCGGCAGCAGTTGCCATCCCCAGCGAAGTGAAATGCTCCCGCTCAGAATTTGCCGGGGGCGGAATGAAAAGGATCGGGCTGCGGCGTCGCGGGATTTTCCTCCGGGCTCGGGATGTCCAGATTCACGACCACCGGCTCCTGCCCGCTGCGCACGATCACGGCTTCCACCGGCTCGTCCTTTCTGGCGTTCAGTTCCTGGTGCGGGACGTAGGGCGGAACGTAAACGAAATCTCCCGGCCCGGCTTCGTCCACAAACTCCAGACGGTCTCCCCAGCGAAATCGCGCGCGGCCTCGAACAACATAGATGACGGTTTCGAGTTCCCCGTGATGATGCGGCCCCGTCTTGGCATCCGGATGCACCACCACCGTCCCGGCCCAAAGTTTTTGCGCGCCGACGCGAGCATGGGAGATCGCTTCCGCCCGCGTCATTCCCACAGTCTGCGCCGTGTCGGTGCTCAGTTCGCCGCTGCGGATAATTCGCAGCCCGTGGTTTCTCCAATCAGTTTTTTCGCCGCTACCCGCATCCGATCCCATTGGTTTCCTCCAAGTCTCCGTGACTCCCACAGGGATTCATCCCAGAGGGATACACCGAAGAGGACCGATATCTTATTGCCCCTGCCGAGCTGTCCTTGCTCTTTCAATTTCTGTTTGTTTAGATATCGCATTTCTCGCAGCCTCGTCGATAACCGCTGCGACCGTCGCTGGGTCCTGCAGTATGGACATGTGGCAGGTCGCCACAGTGGTTGTCACCGCGCCCATCCTCTTGGCGGCTGATTCTTCCATCGCTGGCGGAAGCATACGATCTCTTGTCGAAATGACGGCCCAGGTGGGCTTGGTCTTCCATGCAGCTACCGTGAGCTTTTCGTCGAACATCGGACCGTAGCTTTGGCCTTGTACCGCAAACGCAAGTTTCCGTTCGGCCAGCGGCAGCCCTTCCGCAATATTTTCGAGCATGCCTTCGGAAGTCACCGTAGCGAACCCATCCCCGTTTACGCGAATCTGCTTCTGACCGTCCGTCCAGCCAAATGGAGCGCTCGCATCGTTCGCGGATTGCCCGACTTCGGGTGCATAGGCCGTCACATACACCAAGCCGACCACCTTGGGATCATCGCCAGCCTGAGTGATCACCGCGCCTCCCCAGGAGTGGCCTACCAGGATTACGGGTCCGTCCTGCAGCGCAATGATTCGCTTCGTGAATGCCACTTCGTCAGCGAGTGAGGTCATCGGATTCTGCACGGCGACCGCGCGGTAGCCCTTCTCTTCCAGCAACGGAATCACTTTCGACCAGCTTGAACCGTCCGCAAACGCGCCATGAACAAGCACGATGTTTTTTACCACCTCTGACATAAAGTCTTCCTCCCGCAGAGTCTGTTTCGCAACTCCGATTTTCGTCAGGGCACGACTCTTCACCCTGAGTGTGCGAAGGGCAGTCGTGCCGTAAATAGTGCTAAGATTTTCGTCAGGGCACGACTTCAGTCGTGCCGCAAATAAAGCAAAATCCCTGCGGCTTTAGCCGCTGAGGGACGGAATTTGTGGTTGTGACACAAACTCTGCAGCCCTGAAAAATAAGAAACGAAGTTCAGTTGCGAGTCGTCGTCCTTTAGCGTGATTGCCGCAAGCGCGCGATCTCAGGGAATGTAGGTCGAAAACGTGTAGTCCTGGTCTTTTTGCGGCGTGTGGCACGCGAAGCAAGCTGTTACTGCGTGGGCAGCGTCGGGAACGAGCGGTTTGGACTGGTCGCCTCCTCCCCACACCTGGAACCCCCATCCGCCAGTTGTCGGATACTTCTTCGTATCTTTCACCATCACCGTCACAGCTTTTTTGTTGCCTTCGACATAAGAACCATCTTTCACCGAAAATTCGTGAACGTCATCGGCGAAAACGGTTCCGTCAGGATACGGAAACGGGCCGCCCTTTTTCAGCGTCGGCAATCCCTTCGCATTCACGTAAACAATGTGCATACCGCCGATTTGATCGAACATCATGCTGTCTTTGGTCACGATCATCGAATTCACCGCAAACCAATCCCGGAACCCATTGGGAAACGGAACTTCATAGCCGGCAGGTGTGGCCGAAACAACTGCCAACGGCAGCAGAATTCCAACGAGACCGAGAGTCCTTACGAGTTTGCCCAGCATCAGTGCCCCTCCACAAGTCAGCTTGCGAGAAACGAAAATACTACTCAGTACTTTCTCAGTCAATTCGAGTTCACGCGTTAATCAGGCATCAGGAATTGGTTCCGCTTTTTGCCGCATACAATCGGCTGTCGAAGCGCCCATCTTCAAAAACTGTTGAAACGGTCAGATATCTCCACTTCTCTGCTTCCGCCGCACGCGCAGCTTCCGCCTGCTTCACCCGCTTTTCCGCATCTACACCCAGGATCAGCCGCACCGGCACCTCGTCGCTGTTCGCCAACTGCACAATCACGCCCGCGATCTTTTTCGGATCGCCTTCCGAACGCCCTTCGATGCCTCGCAACATCTTGTGTATCGAGCCGACCGAGGCCTCGTACTCCGGCAATAGGTCCGGCATACTCTCACCCGCGCGCCGCGCCCAGTTGGTTCGAATACCTCCCGGCTCCAGTGTGCAGATCTTGACCCCGAACGGCGCGACTTCCGCCGCCAGAGAATCGCTAAAACCGCCCACCGCCCACTTGGCTGCGTGATACGGCGTATTGCCGGGAATCCCAAGGCGGCCGCCGACCGAAGACACCTGAAAGATGTGACCGCTCTTCTGCTTGCGCATCACAGGTATGGCGGCACGCGTGGTGTACACCACTCCGTAAAAGCACGTGTCCATGACGGCCTGGAAATCCGCCGCACTCATTTGCTCGAACGGCGCAATCTGCCCGTACCCGGCATTGTTGACCAGCACGTCCAGCCGCCCGAAGCTGTCCACCGCTAACTTCACGGCCGCTTTCGCTGCTGCCTCATCGCGGACTTCCAGCGTGACGGGTTTCACTCGCCCGCCGTACTGCGCCACCAGAGGAGCGAGTTCCTCCGTGCGACGCGCTCCGGCTACCACGCTATCGCCCGCGGCCAGCGCCGCCTCGGCAATATCTCGCCCCAATCCGTTTCCGCTTCCAGTAATCAACCAGACTTTGGCCGTGGCAATTTCCCCCTTCACCTTAGATGACCGCTTTTCTCCTGCGTTCCATTTTTTATCGGAGTCGCCAGCCTCTTCGTTCCACGTAAGCGTCCACCTTCTCGGTCAGCAATCTGATCGTCAGGCCCACCACGAAAAACGCCACACCGAACACACCGAGGAGGACTTCGGAAACCAGCGCATCGGGCCACATCGCCCATACCGAAATCGAGATGACGAATATCGCGAACAGGACCAGTACGGAGATCAGCACCCACCTTCTCGGACGCGCTTCCGGACTGAGACTTTGGTAGAACTTGCCGCGGCTGAGAATCATGACCGAAAGCACAACGGCGGAAATGGCGAACGCGATCAGCAGGATTAAAACGGCAACGGTCGCAATGTGCCAGCCCATTACGCTCTATCTCATAGCAGAACCCCCGCCATTATCCAAATCAGATTAAATCCCCCGCTGCCTCCCGGTCTTTTCCGGCTGGACCGCGTTGGACTAGCTGGGATTTCCCCTGGCGCAAGTTGGTTGCGTCAAGCTCAGTAGGAGCGTACGATGCGCGGCGTAGATATCGCAGCTCAAATCCATTCAACGGGGAGGAAACATATTCATGTCCAAGTGGCGAGCGGGGTTTCTAATTATCTGCGTGTTGCTTCCTGTGGTCGCGGGCGCTCAGGCAAAGCCGCCAGCAAAAGAGGCTCCAGCGCGTGCTTCAAGCAGCTCGATGATTGTAGAACCGGGCTCGGAAAAATGGGGCGATGTCCCCGCCGCCGCGATGGTCGGCACGCCGTCCGTTGATATGGGCGGCACGGTGCGCATTGCCGTTTTGCAGGGCGATCCCATGACGCCGGGGCACTCGTACACTCTGCGCCTTTCATGTACCGACGGAACCAAGATCGCGCCGCACTGGCATCCGACCACCGAAAACGTTACGGTGGTTAAAGGCGCAGCCGCCGTAGGAATGGGATCGAAATGGGATGACGCGGCGCTGAAAGACGTGCCCACCGGCGGGTTTTTCTGGGCCGCGCCACATATGGTGCACTTCGCCGAATGCAAGGGCGATACGATTCTGCAGGTTCACGGAATCGCGCCCTTCGTCATTAATTTTGTCAGCCCCGGCGAGGCTAAACCGGCGAAGTAACCAACGTAGCCAAACGCAGCATCGCCCCGGCGGGATGTGTGTGAATTCACCACCCGCCGGCTAACTCCTGGTAAGCCGGATTGCCGGACAAGTCCTTTGGTAATACTTCATGTGTGCGGTTCCGGCGTTGATCAGAACTTAGGAGCTTTAGTCAGCCGCAGATGATCAAGCGTCGTCATCCGCTGCCAATGTTTCCTTGGGAAAGTCCGCAATGTCTCTCTCCTGGTCGAGTCCAATGCCGCGAAAGATTCTAGGGAGGAAAAGTAGAAGGCTGCCGTAGACACACACAAAGATGGCGGAAAATACTGGATGGGACGCGTGTGAAACGAAAACGATAGGGACCAGTATAAGCAAGCCCACAAAGCTGATCACGCAAACCGCCATTTTCGAGGCTGCCTCCAGATCGAAGGCCCCCTTCACTCGTGCTCCGTTTTCTTGAGGTTCGAACTCTCCCGTCAACACGGTCGAAAGAGTATTGCGGTTGCTGTAGACGCGCTGCAATACACGGAATTGTCTCCCGTCTACCGCCCCCAAGAAGGGCTTAGTTCCCCGATAACCCGAGAACCCAAACACTGTTGGGCGCTCGACGTCCATCGAGTCGCGAAGACGGCGTTCGCACTCGACGGCGCTAAAATTAGAGCGGAGAACCAGTGCTGTAGGTGAAGCGAAATACTTCATTTCGCTAAATTGTAACGCGTGTGCTGCCCGCCCGTTCGACTCGCCGCGGTAAGTGTCAGCAAAGGGATACGGCGAAGCTAATTGAAGACGCCTTCTTGAAGGCCGCGCTGAAGCAGCTTGCCAACCTGCCCGGCAATTACCGGGCGGCTGAAATAATAGCCTTGTCCTTCGGCGCATCCGTGGCGTTGAAGGAAATGGAGCTGCGCGCGGGTTTCCACTCCTTCCGCAATCACCCGCTGCTTCAGACTTTTCCCGATATTGATCATGGCATCTACGATGGTTGCGTCCCCCGGGTCCGCCGTGATCTCCTGCACGAAAGATTGGTGCAGTTTCAGCGCGTCCACCGGAAAGCGCCGCAGATAGGTGAAGCTCGAATAACCCGTGCCAAAATCGTCGATTGCCAATTGCACGCCCATGGTCTTCAGCGCCACCAGCGTGCGCACCGTGGACTCCGCGTCCTGCATCAGCACGCTCTCCGTCAGTTCCAGTTCCAGATTCGCAGGCTCCACTCCCGTCGCAATCAGCGCGGCGCGAACTCCGGAGACAAAATCCTTATCGCCAAACTCGGACGCCGACACATTCACAGCTACCGGCACAACCCCAAGCCCCGCATCGCTCCAGGCTCGAGCCTGCCGGCATGCCTCCAGAAGCACCCACCGCCCTATCGCTAATATCAATCCGCACTCTTCGGCGATGGGCACGAACTCCCCGGGAAATACCGTCCCCCGCTCCGGGTGTTCCCACCGTATCAGCGATTCCACTCCGGTGATCTGTCCGGTCTGAAGATTGAACTTGGGCTGGTAGTGCAGCAAAAACTCATTGCGGCCCAGCGCGTAGCGCAAATCCCTTTCCAGCAATTGCCGGTCTGCAAGCCGCGCGTGCATCTCCCGCCGGAAGAACTGATAGTTGTTGCGCCCGCGTTGTTTGGCTTCGTACATCGCAGTGTCCGCTTTGTTCATCAGGCTTTCCGCGTCCGGGCCGTCGCTGGGATAGGTGCTCACTCCCACGCTCACGCTAACGTCCACACTCTTGTTATCGATAATATGCGGCTGCGCGAGCGCTCTCAGGATTTTTTGCGCGCTCACCGCCGCGTCTTCCCCATTCTCCACTTGAGAGAGCAGTACGACAAATTCGTCGCCGCCCATGCGGCTTACGGTGTCCGTCCGCCGGACACAAGCCACTAATCGCTCGGCTACCGACTGCAGCAGTTTGTCGCCCACCGCGTGGCCCAGGGAGTCATTGATCTTTTTAAAGTGATCTAAATCCACAAACATCACCGCGAGTTGCTTGCCCTGGCGCATTGCCAGTGAAATCGCTTGCTGCAGCCGGTCATTGAACAGCATCCGGTTTGGCAAATCAGTCAGGAAATCGTGCTGCGCCAGGTGCGACATTTCAAGCGAAGTGGCCCGCGCCACGCTCACATCGCGAAAAGCCACAACCGCCCCGCTGGCGGCGCCATCCTGGTCCCGCATGGGCGTCACGGTAATCTCAATCCCAAGTTTGAAGCCGTCCGGTCGAACCAGAATGCAGTGCATGCAGTGCGCCGTTACCCCCGCGGTCTTATCTTCCCGCATTACTATTTCCAGAGCCTCGCGAACCGTTGCGCCGTTAACGGGATCGACGATTCGCAACACCTCCGCAACGGGACGCCCCAGCGCCTTCTCCTGCCGCCACCCGATCAAATTTTCCGCGATCCGGTTCAGATAGGCGACGTTGCCGTTTATATCCGTGCGTAGAACCGCCTCTCCAATCGAGTCAAGCGTTACGTTGGCCACTTGATTTTCCAACAAGACTACGGCAGTCGAACGGCGTTCCATCATCGCGCGCACCGCGCGCCTTAACCGGTAGCCGTCGGCTGGATTCTTCACCAGGTAGTCTTGGGCGCCGTGCTGTACTGCTTTCCGCGCCATTTCTTCCGCATCCGCACCAACAAGGATCAGAATCGGCACTCCGGGCGCGGCCTGAAAAAGCCTATCGAAGGTCTCCATGGCGCGGCTGTCGGGCGAGGTCATGTCGAACAACACAGTCCCCACTCCTCCGTTGCGCAACCGGCCTAGTCCGCTGGAAAGTTCGGGAACCCACTCCACATCGAACCGTTCGCCCGTTGACGAGCTTAGTTCCTCTAAAATTCTCGCCGCGTCACTAGCCTCGGCATCAATGAGCAGAACACACTCGGGGCTATGCTTCGTGCTCGCATATATTTCAGGTTTAGGGCCTGGGCCTGGCATCTTGTTCAATCCACCGGGAACGTGTTATTTGCCGCCGGCTTTTGCAGCGGCATCGGCAGCCATGAAGCGCAGCATCTGCTCTTTCAATTGCGCAACTCTGTTTTATTGATCGGCCACGCCATTTTGCGCAACAGCGTTTTTGGGAACTTGCTCTCACTTTCTCACCCAGCGGTTTACGAAAACTGTTCTAAACAAGACATCACACAATCTATTAGAGTTTTTTAATCTAGTAAGAACATCTGCTCCGATTTGGTAATGGCGTGCCCCGCCGGGCACAGTAATCTTTTCGTATTCAAAACTCCCGGCCGTGGCGGGTTATATTAAGGTCGCGAAAATTATGACGAAGCCCTTGCTCTTAGCTCTCTGTGTTGTGTTTGCGTGCGGTGGTGTAAGCGCGCAGATGCGCAGCCTGCCCCCGGCCCCGAGGATATGGTGATCGTAAAGGATCACCTGGTCGCCGGAAAGACCTGGCTCTGGGTGGAGAATGTGACGCAGCCGACCATCACGGTTTACTCGCCAACGGGAAAAAATGCGGGCGTTGCAGTCGTTGTATTTCCCGGCGGCGGTTTTGTGGGATTGGCGATCGACCTGGAAGGCACGGAGGTTTGCGACTGGCTGACGTCGCGAGGGATTACCTGCGTGTTGCTGAAATATCGCGCCCCGAGCCCGCCTTATGACTGGCACTGCGATTGCCGGCCCAACCACGGTTTAAACAAATCCACACTGGCGCTGGAAGATGCGCAGAGAACGATGGGCCTCGTGCGGTTACATGCCGCGGATTGGCACATCGATCCCCGCAAGGTCGGAGTGATTGGTTTCTCGGCGGGCGGGTATCTGGTGGCGGAAATCAGTACGGATTTCGCGCACCGTCTGTATCAGCCTATCGATGCGGCAGACAAAGAAAGCTGTCGCCCGGATTTTGCCGTGGCAGTTTATCCGGGTCATCTGTGGACCGGGGCGAAACATATGGATTGAATCCGGAAGTTCCGGTTACTCCCGAGACGTCCCCAACGTTTTTGGTGCAAGCCGAAGATGACGACATCGACGGCGTACAGCAGTCGGTTGCTTACTACATCGCATTACAGAACGCACACGTTCCCACGGAAATGCATCTTTACGCGGGTGGCGGACATGCGTTCGGTCTGCGCCGCACCGAGTTTCCGATCACGGAATGGCCTCAGTTGGTGGAGACGTGGCTGGTCACCATCGGAATGCTTCCGAAGTAAGTCGAGCCTCTATCCGCCTTCTTCGTCTCCTAGCGCCGTAGGCGCGGCAGAAGTTAGCCCAGCCCCTAAGGGCTGGGACAAATGACCAAAAACGATGGGTAGTGTCTCAGATTGAAATTGCGTTGAACCCGCGCCTATGTTCCTGAGAGGATGGACGCAAAGGCGAGTCAGGAAATGGACCACTATTCATACCTGATTGACCGGCAACATAGATTCCTGCTTATTGGTATCGTCTTATTGCTCATGGCGGTGGTTTTCACGCTCACCGGAGAATCCCTTGAGCGGGGCCGTATGGCGCACCGTGCCGAAGAACCCAAACGGTTCTGGTGGGATGTTGCCCTGTTTTATCTAGGCGGCATTTTTTTTATTGGGCTCTACTTGTTCAACATTTCAAAATAAGACACTACCAAACGATGGATTCCTTTCGGCGGAAGTTTCGCCGAGCCTTTCGCCTGGCGCACTCTCCCCCGCCGCAAAATTCGTCGCCGCACCGGCGAAAGCAGTTCTCGCCACACCGCCTTCGTCAGCGCTGGAACTTTGCTGTCCTAGATAGTAAAGTTCTTTTGCGTAGGTCGCCGGACGAAGCCCGTCACTTGGTATAACGACGAACATGCAATTTGTAGGCAAGTTAATGGAAGCCGATTTGAACGACGTGCAAAAAGGCACTCGCTCAAACGCGTATTGGCCTGCCATCAGCTTTGCCGCCTTACCCGAACTCGTTCTTCGCTGCTGGGCCGTGCTCATGGCTTTGGCCAGCACGGTTGCCGTAGCGCTCGTCGCCGTGCTTTCTATCGGATGCTACGGCGCGGCGCGCCTCCTCGGCAAGATTCGCCCGCTGCGCGACGCGTATCAATTCCTCTCCCGAACTTACGACCGTTTCCTCGACCGCCTCGGCCAAAAAGTTTTGCGCGACCCGCGCGACACGCCCGCGTTGCGCCTGATGGTCTCGCTCAGCCTCACTGCCCTGCCGATTTTCGTGGCCCAACTCGTTTTAGGAAAACCTCGGCTCCTGCTCGTTATCGCTTTCTATCTTTCGCTCTACGGCCTCAAGTTCGAGCGCTTCGTGCGGATGTTCAGCGCCAAACACCTGGAAGCCCACCGCCGCCAAGGCTACTTCTCCGAGAAATACGATAAAGTTTTCGGCCGCTACGTCGAATTCTTCCTCGGATATTTGTACGGCAACGTTCCGGAACTGGATCGCACCGTTCACGTCGGCCTGCACCATCGCGAAAATGGCGGCCCCGACGATACCGTCACCTCCAGCCGCTACGATCGCACCAGCCCGCTGGATTTCCTCTGGTATCTTTCCGACAACATTTGGACCGCCCTGGGCCTGGCCCCCTACGCTTACTTCAAATCCAAAGGTGACGAAAAAAACCGCCGCCGAATTTTATGGGGCATGGCGCGCTACTACTTTTTCTTCGCCGCTGTCTTTATTTACGATTGGAGAATCGGAATTGTGTACGTGCTGGTTCCGCTGCTGTGCATGAACTTCATCATGGCGCTCACCGCCTGGGTGCAGCACGCCTTCTGCGACCCGGAACATCCCGAAGATTATTTCGCCAACACCGTGACCGTCTTAGATGAACTGAACTTCATGAACGAAGGCTACCATCTGTGCCATCACCACCGTTCCAGCCTGCACTGGACCGAGATGCCCGCCCATCTCGACCGCATCCGCGACAAGATGCGCGATGCCGGCTCTTTGGTCTTTCGCGACTTGGATGTGATGGAGCTTTTCCTCGAGTTGACCGTCCTGCGCCGAATGGATGTGCTGGCCGAAAAACTTGTCCCCTGGCAGCCCATGAATCACGAAGAGCGACTAGCTTTGCTGGCAAAGCGAACCAAGCCTGCAAGATTCGTCGCAGCTTAATTTGAACCTGTAATCGTACAGGGCTTAACATGTCGAGAGAATGAGGATTTTGGACTGGATTCAGGACGAGGGTGCTGCGCTTGCGATCTCCTTGGTAGCTGCGGTTTTCGCCGCCATCGGCGCGTTCGTGCTGACCATATTCATAGGTGCACGATTCTTCCGGGACGAATGGAGCTACGGGGTACCACTCGCCTTCGGCGTGCCAGCGGCGGTCGTTGGCGGCGTCGTAGTTTTTATCATTGTTTTCCGAAAAGTGCGCGCTCTCTAACGCGATGCTATTGAGTGCAGACTGTAGAAATAATTTTCGCTGCAAAGGAGAAGCGTCATGGGAATGCGAAGTGCGATGCGACTTGCAGTGGTTTGCGCCCTACTGCTCCTGCCCGGGACTTCGATTGCAGGCGGTCGCTACGACGGCGATTGGGTCACGCACCTCGCCTGCGAAGCGCATGGCGAGACCCCGGCTTACAAATTTATGTTTCCCAGCACAATTAAGGACGGCGAATTTCACGGACAGCACGGCGAAGAAGGCGGCCCCGGCTATCTTGTGATAGACGGCAAGATTGCCGACGACGGCAGCGCCAAGCTCACTGCCAAAGGCAAAGTCACCCAGAACCACGCGCACGGCGTCTTCGCCATGAAGGGCGACAACTACAGCTACGACATCAAAGCCCAATTCGAAGACACCAAAGGCACCGGCACGCGCAACGAAGGCGCCGGCATCCTCGGCCGCTCCTGCACCTTCGAATTCGTGAAGCAGCCGGCCGCCGGCCCGGACAGCGCGCCCGACAACTCGAAACCCGCCGAGCCTCCGGCTACAAAACCCGACGAACCCAAATAGTTGAGAATTGGATCCCATTCTGATGGGCATCATGTTCCCGGTGCACTCTAGACAAATGAATTTCCTACAATGGATCGGCGCAAAGTTATCACCATCAGACACCAAACCTGAATCCACCGGTGATGTGTACCGGCTCATTCAAGTCTCTCAGGCTCTTCTCACATCGGAAGAATACGAAAAGGCTCGCGCTCTACTCTTGCCGGCAATTGCTTCCAGAGACCGTCTCCAAGATCCGGTGGTAATTAATTATATTCTGAGGGCGTTAGAGGCGACCTGGCTGTTTACGGAACGATATGAAGACGGGATCGAGTTCTTCTCTCAGTACATCAGCGCTTATCCCGAAGATTTCCCCGCCTATCAAGCGCGCGCAGCCACTCTCTGGTACGCCGGCCGACTTCAGGAAGCGATTCGCGACTATTCACGCGCGCTTGAATTGAACCCGAGCGACATCTTGTCGCTCTCTGGACGAGGCCAGGTCTTGGCCGAGCTTGGCGAGAACGCGAGAGCAATGGAAGACCTGAATTTGGCGTTGCAGACTCTGAAAACTGTTTCCACGCCAGCTTCCAGCTGGGCCGAATGGTATAAGCAGGCCGAAGCGTTCGTTCGCAATGGGAGAGGTTTTGCGCTCGCCGGGCTTGGCGACAGAGAACCTGCCATGCAGGAGTTTGAACAATCCATAACGCTAAGCTCGGAGAACGCTTAGGTGTACCACAACCGGGCGCAGGTTTATGAACGTGCTGGTAACAAAGAGAAGGCAACCGTAGATTACCAAAAAGCACTCGTAGCGAACAAACCGGCGTTAACTCCAATCAGAAAAAAACACGCGCAAGAGCGGCTCCGGGAGTTGTCAAATAAATTCTGACTTTCTGCACGGCGTCCATCGCCTGGGGTCCAGCCAATGAAGCTTTAGGAGGCGAAATGCCTTAGGACTTCCCTTTCTTCGAAGATTTCGCCTTGCTGGAACTATTGAGCGCCACCGCTTGGCGAACGAGCGCCTTGAATGCGGGCTCGGCAACTTCTTCGCCCTCGTGGATGTCAATCGCTCGGCGAACGTTTCCCTCCAGACTCGAGTTGAAGAGACGCGCCGGATCCTTCAGCGACGCGCCCTTGGCGAACGTAAGCTTCACCACTTTCTTGTAGGTTTCGCCAGTGCAGATGATGCCGTCATGCGACCAAACCGGAATGCCCCACTTCCACTCCTCGACGGCGCCTGGGTCTGCTTGCTTGATGAGCTTGCGCATTCTGCCAAGAGTTTTTCCGCGCCAGTCCCCAAGTTCGGCAATTCTTTTCGAGATAAGCTCCGAGGCCGATTGACCTTCGCTCGCGCCTGACTTTTTCATATTCTCACCCTCGCAGTTCAAAATTGTTTATGCCGCCCTGCCGTTCGCCGCAGGAAAGAGCACGCCGACAGTACGGCTTGGCGGTCGAAGCGCCCACGATGCCACGGCCAGGGCAGCAATCAAGAGCGGGGCGATGACGTGAAAGCCGTAAGCGCCGTAACCGCCGACCGCCGCGCAGGAAATGGCCGCGCCCGTCAGGTCGAAAAAGATGCCGGCATACGCCCATTCCTTAAGCCGCGGAAAACGCGGCACGAGTATGGCAATGGCTCCCAGCACTTTCCAAACTCCGATGATCGCAAAGAAGTACATCGGATAGCCAAGCTCGGGCACCACGCCATGGGGGTTGGCCTTAAATTGCAGTATCTGCACAACGCCCCCGCTCATAAAAAACGCTACGAGCACGGTGGTCGTCCAATAAGCAATGTTTTTTGCTTTCATGGTCAGTCCAGCCCCCCAGCGACGCGCTCCAGGTTGCCGATGAACTTCGTCCATCCGTATGTCGCACCCTTATAGGCGGCATCTTGTTCCGAGCGGAAGCCGGTTTGTTCCATGCGGACATGCGTGCCGCTCTGGGTCGGCGTCAGCGTCCACGCGACCACGCTCTCCGTACCCATAGTGCCCCAACTATAAGAGAGCCGTGAATTCGGTTCGAGCACCAGCACTTCACAGTTTATGACCCCGTCCCAACCCGGCACGGGCGTCGAGCGGAAGTTGAACCGGTGGCCAACCACCGGCTGGAAATCATTCTTCATCAGCCACTCCTCTATCAGCGCTCCTTGCGTCAGCGCTCGCCAGACTTTTTCCGGACGATGCGGTACCTCGCGTTCTATGACGAGACTACGTGTCGGTGCGGTATTGGTCATTGGTCCATCCTTTTCAGAAGGTTTTCGAGTTCATCAAATCGGTCGCGCCAGAATGCGCCATAGACGCTCATCCAGTTGATTAACGGAGCCAGAGCTTTCGGATGCGCACTATAGTGCGTCTCGCGCCCCTCCCGCCGATCGCGCACCAACTTGGCATTCTTCAGAACGCCCAGATGCTTCGATACGGCCGGCTGCGACACCCCGGCACGATCCGTCAACGCATGTACGGTCTGTTCCCCATCGCGGGCTAGGTGCTCGAAGATCGCCCGGCGCGTCGGGTCGGAGAGAGCCTTGAAGACATTTTCTGTTGCGGCCTGCATGTCAGAATCATAACCATATGGTTATGGATTGTCAAGCCCCAACCCTGCTCTTGACAATCGGAGTGACTTGAGTAAAGTTTCGCGAACGCCACGCCGCAAAGAACAAATGACTCTGCTGCTGGACGCTCGCACGTAACAAATGTGACTTTCGATCTAAGTGGACGCATGGAAGACATGAAAATGACACAACTCAGGAGGCAGCTATGAGCACGAACGCAGCCCGCGGTATCGACGCCAAAGCCGCGCCAGTTGATATGAAGTTCGAGATCGTCGTCATCCCCGTCTCGGATGTGGACCGCGCGAAGGAGTTCTACTCGAAGCTCGGCTGGCGGCTCGACGCCGACTTCTCCTCCGGCGCCGACTACCGCGTGATCCAGTTCACGCCTCCCGGCTCCGGGTGCTCGGTCATCTTCGGCAAAAACGTCACGCCCGCCGCGCCTGGCTCGGCCCAAGGAATGTACCTGATCGTCTCCGACATCCAGACCGCGCGCAAAGCGTTGCTCGATCGCGGCATCCAGATCAGCGAAGCGTTCCACAACGGCGGCGTGTACGCGGGCACGGACGAGGCCTACCTGTCTGGACGGACCCGCGCCAGCGGTCCTGATCCCGAGCATCGCAGCTACAGCTCGTTCGCCTCATTCAAAGATCCCGACGGCAACGGCTGGTTGTTCCAGGAAATCACCACGCGGCTTCCCGGTCGCATCGACTCCTCGACGACCACCTTCGCCTCGGCCAGCGATCTGGCGAACGCAATGCGCCGCGCGGAAGCCGCCCACGGCGAGCACGAAAAGCGCATCGGCAAAGCAGACCCGGACTGGCCCGACTGGTACGCCAGTTACATGGTGGCGGAACAGAACGGCAAAGAGCTGCCGCAGTGAGCGCACGCGTGATTGTGGATGCCGAAGGATGATGCTCAAGAATTTAGTAGGAGGAACACTATGAAACGGATCGGTTTCTTGCTGCTTGCGGTTGCAACCCTGTCCGGCATTGTCGTCTACATGCCCCGCGCATCCGGACAAACCGATGGAGACTCCTCCCCGATCTACGGCGTCAAAATCCCCGCCGGATACCGCGATTGGAAAGTAATCGCCGTGGCCAGCCTTCTAGTCCCGGGAAAGCTCGACCAGTTGCGCGCTCAATTCGGCAACGATATAGCGATCAAAGCCTACAAGGAAGGGACCCTCCCGTTCCCAGACGGCAGCATCATCGTCGCGGCTCATTGGACTCGTGTCCCGTCGGAAGCTAACAACAAAGTCCTGGACGGTCCATTCCCCGGCGCTCAATCTTTCGTTGTCGGGTCCCTCGTGAATATCCAGATCATGGTAAAGGACTCAAAGAAGTACGCCGAGTCGGGCGGCTGGGGGTTCGCTGACTTTAAGGGCGAAAAGCCGGGCGACAAGGCGCTGCACGAGACCTGCTTCCCCTGCCACATTCCCGCGAAAGATCACGACTATGTCTTCACCCATTACGCACCGTGATGCCGCGTCATCGCTCGCGGCGCGGCCGCGCGGAAGACTCACGAGATCTCGGGATTCACTTGCCCATATTTGAAGGACTAAAGGAGGTCCACATGAAAACGGCTCGAATCATCGCGTTAGCGGTGTTGATCGCCGTAAGCGGTTTGACGCTGCACGTGGCGCGGTCGCAGCAGGCTGGAATCGAGCGCACCGCTCTGCAGCGGCACGATCTCAGCGTCCCCGGACGCGAGGTCATCCAGGTGCGCGTGGATTTTGAACCGGGAGCGGCGTTCCCCATGCATTCGCATCCCGGCGAAGAGATCGTCTATATCCTCGAAGGCTCGATTGAGTATCAGCTCGAGGGCCAGCCGCCCGTAACGCTAAAAGCCGGCGACGTTTACTTCATCCCGTACGGAGTGATCCACTCGGCGAAGAACGTCGGCAGCGGCAAGGCAGCCGAAATCGCCACCTACGTCGTCGAAAAGGGCAAGCCGCTCGTCGTGCTGGCCAAGTAAGCGCCCAAAGGAACGACAATGGCCCGCCGGTTCCTTACTAGTCGGCCAACCGGAGATTCGCGGTAGCAATTCATTTCCACCTGGCGACCGGCTTTAGCCACTGTGGTGTTCTTTCAACCTTCAACTCGAGAATGGCACGTTCGAAACCGATGCGGTATGGCTTGCTCATCTGGTTCTGCAAGAAGGACTCGCGGCTTCCCTGCCAGGCTTCATAGACCAGAAGTTGTTCCGGATGGTCCACGTCTTCCTGAAGCGAGGCGCTCACAAACGTAGCCTCGTGCTGGATCTGCTCAAAAAGTGTTTTCAACTTCTCCACAAACAGTGGCTTGGACCGCGCCGTCACCCAAAATCGGACGATCAAGACGATTTGGTTGTTCATTCATCCTCTTTGGCCGGTTGGCCGGATGCGGGAGTCAGGAACTTTCCCGCCAGGAATCAGTCAGGCTTTTCAAATACTTTTCATTGATTTGAAATTCGTCCCTTTATCGAAGGGTTCTTACCGCTTCGTTCTTGGGCTTTCTTTTTCTGAACCATTTTCTCCGCGATGAACAGCAGGAAGTTTATGTCCGCATCATTTGTTCGGCTCAGAAACTCACGAAATTTTGCCAGCACCTGCGCATCTCGGCCGTGGCTGCCCCAACCACCCGGCAATGGTTTGGGCTTTGGAACACGTTTGGGGGGCTCTTCGCCGTCGTAAAAGAGAGCGTAGAGGGGTATATCCATCGCTCGCGCCATTTTTTCCAGGGTTTCAATCACGGGAATGCTGTGTCCGTTTTCCACGCGGGAAATGTAGCAGCGCAGCAGGCCAGTGCGTTTCTCAATGTCTCCCTGCGACAACCTTCGATACAGCCGCAGAGACTTCAACCTTTCAGCTATAACCATCGGCTTGCTCCATTTATTTCATCTATTTTTCCCTTCCGGCCAGGATCCGATTTCCATTGCTAAATTCTCACGGGAAACGAACAGCGCAAACCATTCGCATTGCGCTAGTGACACCACCCAATACCTTTTTCCTAAAGGGGTCCCAAAAACTTAGAGTGAGTCGCCTCAGAACGACATACTTTGCTTAGCGCCGCTTCGGCGCTAAACCGAGCTATGAGCAGTGCTGAACTGCGAAAGGAGGTGCGCGTCCTGCGTGGGAGACTACGAAGGAACTGAGAGGAAATCCCGCACTCGAAGCCGAGACGAATCCTGCCGGCGAACGGTCGTGCGGTGAATCTTTCTCTTTCGGCCAAATGCTCGAGCCCGATTGTGGCGTCACGCCCAGCGCGACCCGCAAAAGGTTCAAGGCGGAAACCCAATTCTCCCCGGATTCGCCGAACGCTCCGGGGAATGCATCTGGTTCGGCTCGTGAAAAAGTGCCGTGACCATCGTTAAGTAATATCGCTACGGGTTCTCTGCGCCCGGTGGAGGAGATGACCAGATCAATTGCATGATCTCCGTTTACGTCGCGGGCTTCGATTTGAAGCCCTCCGGAAGGCGCCACAACCCGAATAAATTGTTGCCCGGCGGTGGAAAGGTGAAGTTGAATCCAGTAGTCAGTCTCGTCGGAATTGTTGCGGCCGGCTTGAATGCTGGCTAAATCCGGCTGAAGATCCCCGTCAAAGTCGGAGATCGCAAATGGTGAGCCCGCTCCAACCGGCTTAGCGGGCAAATTCCGAACATCCAGCTCCGCTCTCGCGCTGCCGCCAACTGCGCCAAGAAACAAAATTAAGAGTAGAAACTGGGAGAGGAGATGGCGCGTCGTGGCGAGCGCCCTTCGAACCGTGAGAATGATGAGCTTTGGAGCGAAGTTCTCTACAGCTTTAGTCATAACACTATTCGCCGTTGACCATACCACCAGTAATCCTTTTGCGAAACCGGAAATTCCGCGCACACTTCGATGTGCGAACAGTTGCACCGCACCAATGCGATTCTGTTTGGCAGCCGCATCAGGGCGCGCCTGTGCAAGTTTCGGTCTTCACCAGACGCAGAAAGTCCGATGGGTTGGGCTCTGTACCGGTCGAACTGGGGAGAATGTCCCAAGCCGCAAACGTCACAATCAGGCCCTGCTTTGGAAATACGTACAGGTTCTGCCCTCCAAATCCGCGGCCCATCCAGATGCGGTTTGCAGAATCCGGCAGTTTGAACAACCACCAATTGAAGCCGTACGTGAATTCATTTTTGAACTGCGGCTCGGGATTGGTTTGGAAGTAGGGCGTCACAGACTCTTTCACCCATTCACTGGAGACGATCCGCTGGCCGTCCCACATGCCATCGTGCAGATATAAGTAACCGATTTTCGCCAAGTCGCTGCCGTTCAGATACAAGCCGCCTTCGGTATCCACCACCCCCAGATACGTGCGCTTCCATTCATGCCTGATCCCCAGAGGCGCGAACAAATATTTTTGCCCGTAGTCGTCAATGTCCTGACCGGTTTCTTTCTGAAAAATGTATGCGAGAAGTACCGTAGCGCCGCTGTTGTAGTTCCAGACCTTGCCGGGTTCCGCGACCATCGGCTTGTCCATCGCGTACTGCACCCAGTCGTCAGAAGCCTCCATCAAGCTCGTGTCGTTCTGCGGATTGTCTCCGGTGTCGAAGCCTTCGTCATTCCAATCGAGTCCCGTAGTCATGGCCAGCAGATCACGCAAGGTCACGCGGCGCTTGCGCTCGTCCACGTTTTTCACTTCGGCACTCCCTTTCGAAGTGTCGAAGTATTTCAGCACTGGCGTATCCAGGTCGGCTTTGAAGTCACCGCGCTGGATGGCCGCGCCGACAATCACCGAAGTCACCGTCTTGCTGATGGATTGCATCGTATGCAAATCCGTGCCGTGATAATAGGGGTGCCACTCCGGATCGAAATAGTTGTACCGCCCGGTAAGTCGCTCGTTGTACGGCCCGCGTTCCCCTGCTTCCTTGCTATAGATTTTTGCGTAGTCGTGCGGGTAGGTGCGCTCAAAAACCTTCTTGCCGCAGCGGAAGACCGCAAAGCTGTCCACCATCTGCGAATATTTCCCCGAGGCCATATCTTTATCCAGCCTGAGGAGGACCTGCTCATCCAGCCCGACGCTGGCAGGGCTGGCGGTTGCCCAGCCTTTGGTTGGCCACAAGTCATCACCCGCAGGCCGGGCCGCGGGGCCGCCGGCAAGCAGAACCGCCGCGGAAGCCAAAAGCACGCACGCGATGAACGCAAGATATAGGGTCTGCTTGCTCATTGGGGTTTCGTCGCAGACCTTATATCATAGCGCGCAGCCAACTACGCTCAGGACCAGCCGCGCTACGAAGAGCTCCGTCAATGGCAGCTTGCCCCGTGGCACGGACGACCTGCCGCCTCGGTCTTTTAGTTAGGAGGCAAACGCAATGACGCCGCCACAAAAAAGTAAGGCTGCGCGACTCGTTTCTCTTCTCCTGCTTCCGCTTCTCCTTATCGGCCAACCGGCCGAGGGCCGCGAGCCAGTTTACGCGCGCAAAGGCATGGTTGTTACTCAAGAACCTCTCGCCGCCGACGTCGGCGTCACTGTGCTGAAATCCGGCGGCAACGCCGTGGACGCCGCTGTGGCCGTCGGCTTCGCGCTGGCTGTCACGCATCCGGCCGCCGGAAACATCGGCGGCGGCGGTTTCATGCTCATCCGCATGGCCGACGGCCGCACCTCCTTCATCGATTTCCGTGAAAAGGCGCCCGCCAAAGCCGCGCATGACATGTATCTCGATTCCAGCGGCAACCCCACCCAAGACAGCATCGTAGGATGGCGTTCCGTGGGAGTTCCCGGGACGGTGCGCGGCTTTGAACTCGCGCACCAGAATTTCGGCGCCAAACCCTGGGCCGAATTGGTGAAGCCGGCGATCGATCTCGCCGCCAACGGGCTTCCGGTCTCAAAATCGCAAATGGATTCCTGGCGCGGAGGTCACGCTGAAAATTTGCTTTCGCGATTCCCCGAGTCGAAGCGGATTTTTCTGAAGGACGGCGCCTTCTACGACTGGCAGGAAATCTTCCGCCAGCCCGAGCTCGCCCGCACCCTCGAGCGCATCGCGCGTCTCGGCGCCCGCGATTTCTACCAGGGCGAAACCGCTCACCTGCTCGCCAATGCCATGGCCGCGAACGGTGGCTTGATCACTCTCGCTGACCTCCACGATTATCAGGCGGTCGAACGCACGCCGCTCGAAGGCGACTACAAGGGCTATCACATCATTACTTCGCCCCCGCCCAGTTCCGGCGGCGTCGGCATCCTGCAAATGCTCGCCATGCTCGATGGCACCGCATACGAAAAAACCGGAGCGGGCTCTGCGGAGACTTACCACTACTTGGCCGCCGTCATGCAGCGCTACTTCGCCGACCGCAACGAATACCTCGGCGACCCCGATTTCGTGAAGAACCCCATCTCCGCGCTGCTCGATCCCGCTTACATTCAAAAGCGCCGCGCAACGATCGATCCGGCTCGCGCCACTCCGAGCGACCAGATCAGCCCGGGCCTGCCCTCCGCCGGCGAAGGCACCAACACCACGCACTACAGCATCGTGGACGACCAAGGCAACGCAGTTTCCGTCACTTACACTTTGAATGGCGGATACGGCAGCGGCATCACTTTGCCCGGCGCCGGATTTCTGCTCAATAACGAAATGGATGACTTCGCCTCCAAGCCCGGTACACCCAACATGTTCGGGCTCGTGCAAGGTGAGCGAAATTCCATCGCGCCCGGCAAGCGCCCGCTTTCTTCCATGACTCCCACCATCATCCTCAAAGACGACAAGCCCTTCCTGGTGCTCGGCGCTCCCGGCGGACCCGTCATCATCACCGCCGTGCTCCAGGTGATTGTCAACGTGATCGATTTCCGAATGAACTTGCAGGATGCCGTGGACTTTCCCCGTGTCCACGATCAATGGAAGCCCGACCGCCTTGCAGTCGAGCGCGGAGTTTCACCCGATACCATCGCCATCCTCAAACGCATGGGCTATTCCGTTGACGAAGGGTACTCCGCTCTTGTCGAGGCCATTCGAATCAGCGACGGCTGGCTCCAAGGCGCCCCGGATGGCCGCGCCTCCGGCAAAGCCGCCGGCTACTGAACTGTGGCCCAGGTTCAATCGTCTCTGCAGTCCGGTTATCACCAACAGCAGAATCCTGACCGCTCACAATAGTTGCGCCTTTCGGCATTTTGTCGCGGTTTCGCGGATTTTCCGTCATTTTGCTTGCGTTTCTCGCGGAGGTCGGTCCACCTCTCACGACGGCCAAATCGTAGTAGCTGATTCTCGCGACGGCCAGCCGCTCGCGACTTCCGGCCCGTACCAGTTGATCGTCTTCGAAGACAAAGGCCCCGCTCGATGGGTCCGAAACCTCGTCACGATCAGCGCGGGGACTGCCCACTAACGAGCGGGTTCTTCGTTTTAGGTATTGTGACTTGTGGTTATTGCAAGCTCGTGTACTTTATGTTACAAAGTACTTTATGACGCTTTTCGACTTGATCTTCATTCTGCTGTTTTTCGTGATGCTCGGCTCCTTGCTCTGGGCCGCGGCGTGCGCCGTACGCGGACACTTTAGCCGCGCCGGCCGTATCCTTATCCGAATTGCGGCGTGTGGGGCGCTGTACATGGCCATCGTGATCGTGGCTTCCGCGATTCTGCCTCGACGAACCATGAACCTGCGCGAGACGCAATGCTTCGACGATTACTGCGCTTCGGTTGAAGCCTTCAGGCGCATTCCGCAAAGTACCGGCGTCGAGTACAGCGTGGACCTGCGTTTATCCAATCGCGCGCTGCGAGGTTCAGAGAGAGAAAACAATCTGGCGATGTATCTCACCGACGCTCAAGGCCGGCGCTACGATCCGGACGGAGACAAATCATCCGCTCCATACACCGCGCTTTTAGCCCCGCAAGAATCCGTTGTGGTGACCCGCTCTTTCCTGGTTCCGAGTGACGCCGGCGAAGTCGGCGCCGTAGTCACGCACGAGGGCGGCTTCCCCATCCGATGGCTCATCATCGGCTACGACACATGGTTTCAAAAACCGCCGCGGGTATTGCTCAAGTAAACTCGCGTTCTCTCGGCTTTCGGAGCGAGCAAAACTAATTCGCAGAATCGGATGCGGGGATCATTTTTAGCTGGACAGATTTTTGCTCGTTAGCGGCGATGTCGAAGGATTGTGCTTTGCTTTCGAAGGGTTTTACGAACTCGGGATCGGCATACAAGTCTTGGTCAACTTTTTCCCAAGCGAAAGCTTTGTAGTGTCCAGGCGGTACGCCGCGAATTTGCTCTCGCAATTCCCCGAATCGAAGCGGATTTTTCTGAAGGACGGCGCCACCCGGGCTGGAAGAACCGCTTGCTTGCTAACTGCCCGCGAATCTTCACGCCGGTTATTACCAACAGCAGAATTTTGACCGCTCACAATAGTTGCGCCTTTCGGCATTCGCCGCGGTTTCGCGAAATTTCCCGCGCGCAAACGAACTAAGATAAGAACCTGTGAAAGTTGGCCTGCCAACTCGCGTGCTCGCCGGATTCTTGCTAGCTGTCATTTTGCTTGGCGTTCTTGCGATCTATCTTCGCAAGCGGGCCTTGGAATTTCGGCAATATCGGGAAGAGGTGGCCCATACACGGATTGAGGTGGACGCTCTACACAGCTATCTCACCACCGTTCAGGACGCCGAAACGGGCCAGCGCGGATTCCTGCTCACCGGTAACGAAATCTATCTCGCTCCTTATACTGCCGCCAAATCCGAGATCGCTGACCGGCTCGCCCAACTGGCGGAGCAGACGAAAGATGATGCCGACTGCGCGCCGTTGATGCAGCAATTGCAAACCCTTACATCCGCGAAATTTAACGAACTGGCACTGACCATCCAAAAACGCAGAGACGCGGGCCTGGAAGCCGCTCTCGCAATTGTAAACACGGACCAAGGAAACGATCAGATGGACGCGATCCGCACGGTCGTAGCGGAAATAGATCGCAAAGTCCGCGGACGCCAGGCATTGAGCGAAGACAAGTACGGGGCCAGCGTGGTCCGCACCGAACTTTTGTTTACCGCCGCCTTCGCCGGGCAAATGTTTCTTTTGTTAATCCTCTCCATTACGGTCCAGAGCGATTTGAAGTACCGTGCCACTGTCGGCGCCCAGTTGTCGCAAGCGCACTTAAAACTCTCTGCGGTGATAAACACCATCGGCGAAGGCCTCTACCAGCTTGATGAGAATGGCAAGTTGGTTTTCCTGAATCCCGCTGGAGAGAAAATGCTGGGCTATTCTCAGGATGAAATCCGCGGCCGGTCCATGCACGACATGGTTCATGCCGCGCGTCCCGACGGCACCCATCTCCCGGAGAAGGACTGTCCGCTGGTCGCCGTGATTCGAAGCGGAGACATTTGCAAAGTGCCGGAGGACTGGTTCCGCAGAAAAGACGGCTCATTCCTGATGGCCCAGTGCACCAGCGCCCCGCTCCTGCTCCATGGGAAAATCCAGGGTGCCGTCGTTTCGTTTTCGGACATCGCGGAAAGGTACCGCATGGAAGAAGCTTTGCGCAGAAGCGAGGACCGCTATCGCACTCTCGTTGAAAAAAGCGGCGGGCTAATGTGCACCCACGATCTGGCCGGGGTTATCATCTCCGTGAATAAAGCAGGCGCTTCCGCGCTGGGCTACGCGCCGGAAGAATTGAAGGGCAAAAACCTGCGCGACCTGCTGGTGCCCGAACAGCAGGAGAACCTGAAGGGATATCTGGCGCTTCTGAAGGTAAGAGGCGAAGTCAGCGGTTATATGACGGTGCAGTCGAAAGACGGCAAACCACTCACCTGGTCGTATTCCAACCGCGTCGTCGAAGATGGCGAGCACGCCGGATTTGTAATCGGATCGGCGCAAGACGTTACCGCGCAAGTGCAGGCGCAAGCCGATCTCGAGGAGCACAAGCGCCGGCTGGCATTGGCGCTCGACAACGAGAAATCCCTTTCGCGTTCCGACCATCTCACCCACCTGGCCAATCGCCGCGCTTTTGAGGAATCCCTCGACATGGAGTGCAAACGCTCGCGGCGATACAACCGGCCGATAACGCTGGTTTACATGGACCTGGATGACTTCAAGCAGGTGAACGACGGGCGTGGCCACCAGACCGGCGATCAGGTATTGGCGGCTGTTGCGGAGGCGTTACGCTCCAGCCTGCGCGCCACCGATACCGTGGCCCGATTGGGTGGCGACGAATTCGCAATCTTGTTGCCCGAAACAGATGCGCAAGTCGCTCCCGTCATTATGAAAAAACTGAATGCTGTGTTGCAAAACCTGGTGCAGCGCACGCGCTGGCCCGTCGGCTTCAGCTTTGGTGTGGTCAGTTTTCCCGCTCCGCTCGATTCCCCGGAAGCGATGCTGGCGGTCGCGGACAAATTAATGTATCAGGCCAAACGTAGCGGCAAAGGCGCAACGCTGTTCCAGTCCGCCTGATGCCAAACGGAATTCCCGGTTTGCGCGTTACTCAGCGGTGGGTCCATTCATCGCACCCGCCTCCGGCTCGTAAGTCCACAGCGCAACAGCCCAGATACATAAAGCCGCTAAGAACGCGGACATCTGAGTGATTCTCCAGGTCGGATAAAATCGCATCCCAAGCAACTGTCGCAACGGAACAAGAATTAAGCTCGCGCCGAGGCAAATTCCAAACCCCAAAATGATTCCCCTCATGTTTCTCCCGACTTCGACGCCGTAGAGTCCCATTAGGAAAAGTATCGCCGTCAATCCGGCGCCTTGGGCTAGCTGCAAATCCATTGTCACATGAGCTGCATAATCCGCTGCACTCCAATGCAGCCGCAATGCCGCAAGTATCGCAAGCTCCAAGAAGATCATTCCAAACACCATCACCGCGGCCCTTCGCGCAAATCGCTCCAGGCTTGCGTGCTCGGCGAACACGTGCCTGATTATTTCAACCATCACTCCGCAGCCCAAAACGCACGTGATTAACACCACGGGCAAATAAAGTCGAATAACAACCGGCGCCCTTGCAATGCTTGCGGCTCGAATAAAAAAAGACAAGCCGAACAAAGAAATAATGTAGGCATAAAATAACGAGTATTTCCCGAATGATTTGCACTGAATCGAGCGGGCCAGAATCGCAGCCTCAATCAAACACCCGCTGAACCACATGAATTGCGTGAAAGTCAGCATCCCACTGTGCAAAATCCTAGCACGAAACGTAATGGGACCGGGACCCATTAAACTGCTTGGTGACGTGACTAGCTCAACAAATGTGCAGCCCGCTTGGACCAGGCAGAGGATCAAATGGGCTCGACCACGTGGCGCCATCGTCATGCGACACGTAAAGGCATCCCGATCGGTCGATCACAGCAGCCATTGCATCTCGCGTCGCGATGCAGTCTGTATCGGCTTTGCCGTTGATCCACTTCGGCATGCCTCCGCCCAAAGGCTGTAGCGGACCCTTGCCGTCAATCGCGCGCCGGTAAACCGCGCCTTGCGCCGCAAAAGGGTCCGTGGATGCCGACACGAAAATGTCGTTTCTCCCAAAAGCAACGGCAGAGCAATGATGCGCGTGAAGTCCTCGCTGCTCGATTGTCCAGGTCGCTCCCGCATCGCGACTCATCCAAAGACCCACTGCCGCCGCCGCGATCACAATGTCGGGCCGGGTCGGATGCGCGCACACCTGATGAACATCGCTATCGATATCGATCGTGGGCCGCCAGGTTAAACCGGAGTCGGTTGATCGCGGAATGCCGCCCACGTGGACGTTAGCCAGCAGCACGCCACCGTCGCATGTCGCCGCCATCGAACGAATTCCAAGCGGCGGCCCCACCCGCTTGCCGTCAACAACCGCCGATCCCGCGTACCACTTGTCGCGGCCCGTTACGGAGTCAAAACCCGTCAAGCATTGCAGCGCGCCGTCCGGATCAACGCGCAGGATATGCGCGTCGTCGGTTCCCACAAAGACCACGTCTCCAATCGGCACACAGCACGAAAGGTCCAATTCGCTTTTCGCTATCGTCGTCCATTCGCCGTCAGATGATCGCCTGCAGAGCGAATGCCCACCGACAATCGCGAGCACTCCTCCACGTCCATCGGCCACCAAACCGCGAACCGATTGATTGGCGAGTTCTTGACGGACCATTTCCCCCGTGATGCTAAATAGCCCGTTCTCCCACGTCGCTACCAGAATAGAAGGGGTTGGCATCCCAGCAGATCCTATTGGCGCAAAGCCATGTGAACTTTTCGCAGTAATTGTGCAACGAAATGAGTCCTGCTCCTAGGAGAACCCGGATGTTCTCACCAAAAAGGATGCCAGGTAATCCGAAGATAAAGCGCCGTGCAGCCCTCAATCACCCGCCGGGCGTGAAGAACTCCGACCCCATCAAGATCACTTTTTTCAAGAAGGAAGCTTGCGACAATCCCACTCCGCAAGGTTTCCACTGCACCTTCACCGTGACGGTCACTTCCGCCAACGCCTTCGCGCAGATGTTCAACAACGTGACCAGCGGCGAGTTCTACAAGGATAAAGATTCAGGCAAGTGGATGATGCGGCCGCCGTTCTGATTACCGCGTGCGGCGCGAGACGAAATCATAGACCTCGTGGGAGACAACTCTCCTACAGCAATTGATCCTGAGACTTCCTCGGGCGCGTGCCTTAGGCTCTTCGCACGAGCCAAACGATCAGACAAATAATCAACAGCGTCCCGAGTATCCCGTAACCAAACATTCGCAGCCTCCTATTTCTTCTTCCCTATTTTTATATTGGGGAACTTGCGCCGAACTGCCGCTACCACCGCCCGGTGTTCCGGCTTTCCCGAACTCCTCGCCAACGCATCGCGCGCGTGAGCGGCGTCCGGGATCGGATATTTTCTCGCGCCTTTTTCCACGAAGCTCGATTTCGGAAGCTTTTTTCGCTTGGCCGCGGTTAGTTTAGCCATCTCGATATCCTCCTCTTCAAAATTCTTGCGGGTCGGCGCCGCTTAAGCGTTCGACGCGCTGAAAGCTTGCTTCACTCTGGGCCTCGAAAGGTACGCCAGCATCCAGATCGCTGTCGCCACTACAAATAGATGGCAAGCGAGCGATGGCCCCACTGGGATCAAAACGTATCTCCGCAAAGCAAAAAGGCTGATCACCGTCAACACCGTGCCCACGCCAATCGTCGCCATTGACGCGCTCCACGCCCATTCCTGCAAATTGAACACCGCCATCGCCAGGCCCGCGGCCACTCCCGCCAGAATCAGCAGCGAAAATCCGCCTCCGATTGCCATGCCGGTGATCGCAGCCGAGACCGCATCGGCCGAAACTGCGTCTGTGATGCCCATCCCTGCAATGAAGAACGAAGCAAAACAGCCTAGCGCCAGAATCGCCGCTACGCCAACCATCAAAATCGCGATGAGCGTCACGCCTGTAGGACGTTTCATTGCTTTACGCCGTCCTTGGAAAATTTCCTAAGACCACCCGCATCATATTCCGTTTCGGGCCGCGCGGCATCAGGTCCATCCGGTAGTTCCCCGCCCTAGTTCCTGTAGGCGAGGGGCTCTATACAGATACAAAGCACTTTGCGGGTTGCTCCTCTCTTCCCCGCCCCACCATTTTCCCCGTTGGAAAATCACTCAACCGCATACGGCGCCCTTCCCGCGAAATCGGTGAGTCGGCAGCCCGCGTACATTACGCATAAGTAACAGCTTGCCGTCTAACGCCTCTGTGCGTGGTGCCGGCCGGATAAAATACAAGAATGAAAATAAAACTATGGTGGATCATCGCGGCGATATCGCTTGTTTCCATAGCTGGCTACGTCATCCCCAACCTGAAATACTGGTTCCCTTCCACACATGCTGCTTCAGAGCCCGCTCGCGAAGAACAGGCCACTCCCGATACAACCGTGAACACCGTGTTCCAAATGATGGACCAGGGCGGCGAGTCGGAGAACCCGCATGACGTGCTGGAAGACCGCCTCGATTACGGACACATGCTTCAGGGCAAGGACGCCATGACCCCCGAGGAGCAGAAATTTGCGAACCTGTTTTTAGACAACCAGCGCAGCGCCTCAATTTATGCTGCTATGCGCTCGGCTTTGGCAAAATCTGCGAGCATCACATCAACCAACACGGACGGTGATTCCGCCGTCGTCAGTGTGGCTTTGCAGACTTTTCCCGATAAAGGCTCCGATTGGGTCAACGACACTTGCACCGTCGAACTGAAAAAACGAGGCACCAACTGGTACGTGGACGAACTGAAAACTCCGCGATTGCCGGACGGAATCTACCACACCTTCAAGCAGCGCTTGGGCTAGCGCCCACTTCACCGCTAAGCGCGTGAATCACGCGCCTTCCCTCGGCTAGTAATAATCCTCGCGTGCTGCGAGCCACGCCGCCGGAAAATTCAATCAGCGCCAAACTTGGGTCGTTTCCTAATCTCGCGAACCGTCAGGGCACGGCTTCAGCCGTGCCACATCGTCATCGGAACCGAAGGGGTTTTCACCCCTGAGGCCTCCGCCGCTACAACCGTGCCATATCGTTATCGGAATCGTCAGGGCACGGCTTCAGCCGTGCCACATCGTTATCGGAATCGTCAGGGCACGGCTTCAGCCGTGCCACATTCTCTTCGGAGCCGAAGGGGTTTTAACCCCTGAGGCCTCCGCAGTTAAAGCCGCCTTTCCGCTTCCATCGAAACTAGGACACCACCCAAACTTGCCCCGTAATCGCGAAAAAAAGTCTAGAATCATCCCGCTGCTAGCGAGACGCGGCAACCCGGAGACGTAACCGTGCTGACGGCCTTCGACAATTTCATCGTGATTTTGGCCTTCACCCTGGGACCTCTTCCCTTTCTGTTTATTCTGAATCGCTTCTGGCCCGCCACTCGCCGCCGCATTCACAACGACATTATCGGTTGGCAAGTCGGCGTGCTCGGCACCACCTACGCCGTGATCATGGGTTTCATGTTGTACGCGGTTTGGAGTTCCTATCAGGACGCGGAAATCAACGCCGAGGCCGAAGCGAATTGCCTGGTCAGCGTTTACCGCCTCGCCGACGGCCTTCCCGCCGCGCAACGCGAACAGGTTCATCAACTCGCCCGCCAGTACGCGAGGATCGTCGTTGAACAAGAATGGCCCGTGATGCACCAAGGAAAATTAAGCCTGGCCGGTCACGACACCATCCACGACCTGTGGACTGCCGTGCTGCAAACCAAGCCCGCCACCTTCGGCGAGCAGACCAGCATGAATCTAACTCTCGGCGAAATTTCCACCATGACCGAACATCGCCGCGTCCGCCAACTCGAAAGCCAATCCAAATTGCCCGGAATTCTCTGGCTGGTTCTGATCGTGGGCGGCGGCATCACCACGCTTTCTTCCTGCCTCTTCGGCATAGAAGATTTCAAATTGCATTGCATTCAGGTGGTGTCGCTGGCCTTGATGTTGTCGTTTATCCTGATCGCCATCGCCGATATCGACCGCCCATTCCAAGGCACCGTCCACATCGAGCCGCGCGGCTTCGACCGCGCCCGCGAAACTTTCACGCAGGATCCTTAGGATTTGATAAGACGAGCGGAGATTAAGGGCACACGTAAACTGGTTGGTTGCCATCCTGGGTCTTGTCATCAACGTTGGCCTTGACCTTGGCGTCGGTCGTACAACCTCCCGGCGGCGGTCCTAATGGCGTGTCGATTACCCTCGTCGCCACTGAAGAAGGAGGCGTGAGGCCGGGAAGGTTCGCCAGGAGCGCCCCTTTGTCCGTCTTGCCTGTGATTTGAACCGCGTCGGACGCGACCCTGCGCGTGCAGTTCAAAATCAATCCGGACGATTCCAGTGTCGTGCTGTTGTTTACCGCCGGCGTGCACGTGGCGCTTTCGGGAGTCATAGCGAAATCCCGTATCTTGACTGGGGGCGCTCCCGCGGCATCGTAGCTGAGTCTCACCGTGAATCGCATCGGGTCATAGCTCAACTCGATTGCTGCGTGCGCCACGCCCTTGCTGTTTGAAATGCAACTCTGCCAGGCCTTCGCCATCCCTTCGTCGGCGGTGTTAACGATTTGCGAGAATTTCGACAGGTTTCTCTTATCCGACATATCCAGCGTCTGCAAGGACGCTTGGTAGTTTCGCCAATCGGACGCTCTCGCGTGGCCGCCAATCTGCGCTGGAATGTCGGCTATCGTGAATCCAAGCTGCTGCGCGGCATCAACCGCTTTTCCATAACTGTCGAACGTGTTTTGCGAAAGCCAATTCACAAAAGCCCGCGTCCGTTTCTCCAAGGTGTCCGTGGGCGCAGTGCCAAAAACGCCATGCGCGACAATCTGAGAGCAATCGCTTTGGGCCATCACTGCGGCGGGAGCGGCAAGCAATACCATCAACGTCAGCGACGTTCGATAGAGTCTAAATGATTTCACGGGAGTGACCTCTCAAATGGGATGCTTTGGCCAACTAAAAAGTGACCCCGCCGAAGGTTAAACGGAATCCTCGTCGAAGCGATGCGGCGCCGGCTCAGTAGCAAGCAGACGCCCCTCGCAAAATCCGTCCCACTGCTTTAGTCGGGCGTAGCTCCCAGATATTCTTCGTGGCCGCCGAGGATCGGCGCCAGATTGGACATCAGGAACAGGTCAATGATTCTCTGATTCGCGTTGGTGAGTTTCAGTTGGCACTTCGCTTTCTTCGAGCTCACCCAAAATCCCACAATCGTCCCCAGCCCCGAGCTATCCAAAAAGCTCACGTTCGTAAGATCCAGCACGATACGCTTAGTATCCGGCATCAGCGGACGCACAGTGCTCTTCAGCAGCTCGTTTGTGCTGGACGTGATTCGCCCGGTGCAGCGAACGATTGTTTCCGCCGGGGTCTTTTCAACCGCCAGCGTCAATTGCGGGGAAGGGCTAGCTCCGGTGTTAGACATAACCTACCTCCTGCCGTTCAACGGATTACGTGGAAATATAGTGCCCGACTCTAACATAAATTTTCCCGCACGCCCGGGATTTTCGATTTCGCTCGTGCGCCGTGCAACCCATCAGAGCCTGCCTTGCTAGGCCCCATCCAGGTCAGTCCGAAGGAAACCACCGAAGCGCTGATGAAGTTTCTCTAATCGCGAGCGGCACAGCGGTTATCACCTGCCGTACGTATTACTACAATGAGATGGCTTAGTACTATTACGCTAGGTATAGTACTTCCATGAGGGAACAGCGCAGAAGTCGTCGTATCCTGGCAACCATTCCACTGCAGATGGAAGCTCAGCTCGAGACCCACCAGGCAGTGACGGCCGTGATCAATCTTAATGGAGCCTTAATTCTCTCTCCCGTGAACTTGCCCCACGGGACTGCGCTCAGTTTCAACAATCCCGAAACGGGAATGCAAATTCGCGGCCACGTGGTGTGGTGTGGAAGTCCGGATCCGACCGGATGGCACAAGCTCGGCGTAGAATTCGAGGCCGCAGCCCCCGAGTTCTGGGGCAAAAGCTACGATCCCCAAGGTACAGAGGCTCCGTAACGGAATGGATGCTAGAGGCGGCCGCGCGGAAAATCCGCAATCCCCGCTTTGCCGCCCCCGAAACCCGAACGAATTCGCCCTGGCGCATTTGCGAAGGGCGGCCTCGCGGGGACGCAGTTAGTTACTGCTTTTCGAAGACGAGTACGGAGCTGTAGTCCTTGCCGTCCGGCGTCTTTCCCGAGCCTCTGATGGTCGTAATCTTCCCGTCCTTTGACACTTCTGCCCCGGACTTCCCGATTTCTTTTCCGTCCCTCTTCACGATCGCCTCAGTCTTGTTGGCGCTGATGCGTTTGATGGACAGAGCGTCCGCGCCTCCGGGCGCTCCCGATCCGGTGATGGCGCCGTCCTTGCCGTCGTAATTTGTGGAGAAGCTATAGTCGATCGCCTTTCCATCGGCGGCGGTTCCCTTGTAGGTGTATTTCGCGCCCGCGCCATCCGCGACGACTTCCCGCGTCAAACTCTTCGGCGCCGGTACGCCTGTGATTTTCGATTTTTCGAGGTTCAGTTTCCAGGTCCCTACATAAGGATTTGCTTGCATCATAGCCTGCGCCTTCAGCGGGCCGGAGACGGCAGCGGAGAGTGCCAGAACTGCGAGCAGCAACAGAATACGCTTCATGTATTTTTCTCCTTGGATTAGCTTCGGCGGGTTTTCGCCTAGCGGCTGCGGAGTATGCTCTCGCCCGATTTGGATGGCAAGTTGAATATCGCGACTTCACTGATGCGCGGCTGGCGAAAATGGCGCTCAGTCATCCGCGTGCTACCGGAGTTGAGCGCGTCACGATACAGCGAGCGAAACGTGGTCTACGGGTTCAGTCGAAATGACAAGAAGCGAATACGCCAAGACCAAGAACGCGCGGGTAGTGGTTCGAGGAATACGAGCCGTTTCCGACTACGAGTCCGAATTACAGATGGCGATGATGAACCGCCATATCGTCGCAGATTAAGCCTTGGGTTTCCGTCCCGTTCGAGCGGCTTTGGAAGCTGCGGCCTTGCGTCTCCGTCCCCCTCTACCAGCTTTGGAAGCTGCGCCTTTGCGTTTCCGTCCCGCTCTACCAACTTTGGAAGCGGCGCCCTTGCGTCCTCGCGGCGTCTTGGTCTTAGCACGTCGCTCGCTGCCAATCTTGCCCGCCTCCGTGCCCGTCTCAGACATAACCTTCGCGAGCAGCGCCGGGCTGGATAGCAACGAGGGATTCTCCTCCGTCGGAATAGCTTCGATCGCGGATTCCATCTCATTCATCTCTTGCAGTTTCTTGCTATCGCGCTCGCGCATCACCCGATGATGCCACGCCCCCAAGACCGGCGCAAGACGCTGCAAATTCAACGTGCGCCACCGCCGTAGCGCCAACGCATCTGTAAACCGCGAACGCACTCCCTGCCCTGGGAATCGCAGGAAGAATCACCGCGGCCAATGTGCCGGGATCTTCCCATCTTCACGTCGATGGTGAGCCGCACCGCTACTATTTAATTGTCGGGATTGTCTTGCGAAAAGCGAAGACACGGGTGAGTCAGAACCCGAACCCTTCACACACGGAAGGGTTCGGGACCCGCGCAGGTTGCAGGAACCTCTTAAGCGAACTACCGGTCTGGCGCTAACCGCAGCGCCGTCTCGGCGACTGCCTGAATCATCGAAAATAAAGGATCGCCCACCCGGCCCTTATTCGACGGAGTGAATGATCACTGGTCCTACCCCACCTGACGGATGGTTTGTGCCAGGTCCGCTCCATGCTGCTCTTGATAGCGGCTTGGTCGCTTCGAGCTTCTTGGCCTTTTTCAAATGCGTGGTCCTCTTAATCGGTTTCTTGGTCGGCATGGATTTCTCCTCCTGCGTGAGATTGCCCCCCCTGGGGCGAATAACACCTTGTATGCAAATTGCGCGCCAATGTCAACAGCCTCGCACGGCGCGCGCTAAGTTCATTCGATTCTGCGCCCGCCCCCGCCCGACCGCTTTGCCACCCTTTCAAAACCGTTGGAAAAACCATTACCCGTTGAATATTTCAACGCAACCATGCGCCACCGCATGGTAACTTCACCGTAATGAACCGAGGCCCCTCCTAACCACGACAATTGTCGTTACAAAAACCTGTCCTGTACCCGCCGTAACACAAGCCCGGCGTATCCGCTGGCAAATCACCGCTTTTCGTAGCGCCGGCGTCCCGCCGGCTCGTTTGACTTTGTCCCCGGCTCTGCCCGCGCGTATTTAGTCGTGGCGACATCCGTAGGGGCGCCGCTTGCTGCGCCCGCTTCAACGCATCCACGGTGCATCTCTCGGCACGCGACCGGTTTTCGTAGCGCCGGCGTCCCGCCGGCTCTTTTGACTTTCGTCTACTGTCTCGGCACTGTCCTGCCGTGGCAACGTCCCCACGACACCTTCGCCCCCGAAATATCCCGATTTGTCCCGATTTGTCCTTGATTGCCGTTTGTGCTGCGACCCGAATCCCTTGATAATCCCCCCGGGTACAACTGTTTCCTGGCCGTTCTGCCGGCAGTTCACATCAACATGCGTCGCACATAAGGAGTTCCATGTCTCCACGCATCACCGCTCTTTTTCGTTCCATAACGCGCTCCACGGCGTGCGCGACCCTGGTTTCCATTCCCCTGAGCGGCAGTCCTTCGGCGGGTGCCCAGCGCAACGGTCGATCTGTGATGGCACATCTATCGACCGTTGCCACCGTCGCCGCTCTGGTTGTCGCTTGCGCTGTTCTCGGCGCGTGTGGCGCGGGGAGCTCAAAGCCAAAGGCCTCCGCGCCGGTGATTACCACCAACCCGATGAGCGTCACAGTCACAGCGGGAGCTGCCGCGACGTTTAACGCTGCAGCTTCCGGCCAGCCCGCGCCGACTGTGCAGTGGCAGGTCAGCACCAACGGCGGCGCCACGTTTACGAACATAGCGGGCGCGAACTCGCCCACGCTGGGCATCGTGGGCACGACCGCGTCCCTCAGCGGGAACGAGTATCAAGCCGTGTTCATGAACGCGTCGGGCAGCGCTACCACCACGCCGGCGACTTTGACGGTGAACACAGCGCCTGCGATCACTACGAACCCCTCGAATCTGACGGTTGCGGCGGGCGGGCCAGCAACGTTTACAGCAGCAGCTTCCGGCACGCCAACGCCAACCGTGCAGTGGCAAGTCAGCGCGAGCGGCGGACCTTTTACAAACGTATCCGGCGCGACAGCGACCACGCTAAGTATCGCCGTAACAACCGGAGCCATGAACGGCAACAAGTATCAGGCTGTGTTCACCAATGCCGCAGGCAGCGCGACGACAACCGCAGCAACTCTGACGGTGACCGGCGGAAATACCACGCCTGCGATTACGACGAACCCGGCGAATGTGACCGTCACTGCTGCCGCGACGGCGACGTTTACGGCGGCTGCTTCAGGCTCTCCGACGCCCACCGTGCAATGGCAAGTGAGCACGAACGGCGGAGCGACGTTTACAAACGTATCCGGCGCAACCTCCACCACGCTTAGCCTCACCGGCACTACCGTGGCGATGAACGGCAACGAATATCGCGCCGTGTTCACAAATGCGGCAGGCAGCGCCACGACAACGGCCGCCACTCTGACCGTGAACTCCGCGCCTACTATCACCACCAATCCAACGAACGTGACGGTGACCGCCGGGTTGACCGCGACATTTACCGCCGCAGCATCGGGCAGTCCGACGCCGACAGTTCAGTGGCAGGTGAGCACGAATGGCGGAACCTCTTTCACCAACGTATCCGGCGCCACTTCGACCACGCTAAGCCTCACCAGCACCACCGTGGCGATGAGCGCCAACAAATATCGCGCCGTCTTCACAAACGCAGCGGGCAGCGCGACGACAACGAACGCGACTTTGACGGTGAACGCCGGGAATACTGCGCCGACGATCACGACCAATCCCACGAACCTGACTGTCACCGCAGGCGCGACTGCTACTTTTACAGCGGCGGCAACGGGCACACCGACGCCGACCGTGCAGTGGCAGGTGAGCACGAACGGTGGGGGAACGTTTACAAACTTATCCGGAGCGACTTCGACCACGCTGAGCATTACCGGCACGACCAACGCCATGAGCGGCAACAAGTATCGCGCCGTCTTCACCAACGCAGCGGGCAGCGCGACGACGACGAACGCGACTTTGACGGTAAACGCCGGAAATACTGCGCCGACGATTACGACTAATCCCACGAACGTAACCGTTACGGCCTGCGCCACGGCGACATTTACAGCGGCTGCGTCAGGCTCTCCAACGCCGACGGTGCAATGGCAAGTCAGCACCAATGGCGGCGGCACGTTTACAAATTTGTCCGGCGCAACGTCCACCACGCTGACCATCCTGGGCACTACCGTGGCCATGAACGGCAACGAGTACCACGCCGTGTTCACGAATGTGGCCGGAAGCGCTACAACCACGAATGCGACGTTGACGGTAAACGCGGTCGCAAACAAATCCGGCACTGTGCTGGGCGGATTGGTGCCGGTTTGCAACTCCACAATTCAGCTTTACGCCGTGGGCACCACGGCGGACGGATCGGCCTCCACTCCTCTTCTCACCGGCGCTCCTGTGCTCACCGACACCTCCGGCAATTTCGCGCTGCCCACTTTCACTTGTCCCACGCCAGGCTCGCTCGTTTACATCACCGCCACCGGCGGCAATCCAGGACTGGCTGCCGGCACCAATAACGCCGCGATCCTTCTGATGTCCGCGCTCGGCGCCTGCAGCACGGTCACGTCCGCGAAACAGATCGTGATCAATGAACTGACCACCGTCGCCAGCATCTTCGCGCTGGAGACGTATATGACTTCGCCGACCGAGATCGGCTCCAGCAGCGCAAACGCAGCGGATCTGGCCAAGGACTTCGCGAGCGTAAACGAATTGGTGGATACCACGGCAGGGACAGCTCCCGGCCCAGCTCTGCCGGCAAACGACAGCGTCACAGTGCTAACTCTCAACACGCTGGGCGACATCCTGGCGGCCTGCGTTCAGACCGCCGGGGGAGTCGCAGGAGACAGCAGCGCATGTGGCAATTTGTTCACCGCCGCAACACCTCCTGGTCCGATTACTGGCCCAGCGGCGATCCCAAACTCTCGCGCGCCTCAGGTTTTCTTGACGCGAGATCGCGCCGCGAAATCCGGCGCCCAACCGGAAGCAGCCGGTGTGCCCGCGGCTCCAACGAATACCGCGACGGCAACCCAAAGCATGGCGGCAAATCCGTTTAATAACGTGGCGACTCTGAGCACTGGTGCTTCGCCGACTGGCCCTTATGAGCCTCAGCAACCGTTCCTGCCTGACTTCCCGCCTGTTGATTGGAACTTATTCATCCTGCCGGAACTCGGCGGCGGCGTAAGCGCCAACTTTGGGGTGTCCTATATCACGGATTACGTTGAGGCTCCTTTGGGCCAAACTTCAGTGATTTTCACGAGTGTCATCAACGCCACCGCAGTATCGCAGACTTTGACCGTCGCACCCACCACGCTGAGTTCGCTGCCCGTCACCCTGTTGGCTTGCCAGACAGACCCGTCAACAAATGCGTGCCTGAGCGCGCCTTCGTCAACTTTCTCGGTAACAGTCCCGCCCGACGATGACGTCGTAAATGTTACGACTTTCGTCACCCCGACCGCGGCGATTCCTTACAACCCGGTTAACAATGTGGTGTATCTCACCTTCTCAGACTCTCAAGGAACGGTTCAAGCAGCCGGCTTCGCCAACGTAAATACCGAAATAAACGTTGCGGCATTTCAGGTGGTCGCGGCCACCCCTTCGAACAACGGTGTCCTGACCATACCTTTCTCATCGCAGCAAGCGGGAGCATTTACCGTCGCGCTTGCCAACTTCGGTGCTGCAACTGACGCAGGCGTCAGCGTTTCTTCGGGGAATCTGCCGGTCAATGTCACAGTCTGCCAGACAAACAGCGAAGGCGCGTGTCTGGCTCCGCCCGTCCCGGGTAATATGGTACCAAGTGTCCCAATGCCAACAGGAACAAGCGCGACTTTTTCCGTTTTCGTCACTGCCACCGCTGCAATCGCAAGCGGTCCAGGCAACCGACTCTACATTGAGATCGAAAGTTCCGCCGATACCGGGGCAGGTTTGACCAGCGTCGCGGTCGTAACCAACTGACGCGGTCATCATCGCGTCAGGCAAGAAGGGTACGGCGTCGGTTTCAGTGTTAGCATGGGGCAGCGCCAAATCGGAGATTGCGTTTCAATTCGCGCTGCCGCTCTCATCACCACCGAGGAGTCTTATGTTCCGTCGAAAAGGAAAGCTTGGCGTTCTCGCCGTAATCTTTGCGACGCTCGCGCTCGCCGGAATTGGCGCGCGGGCTGCTGCGCGGAATCACGCGCTGCAGCAACCGACTATGACTCCCGACGAGCTGGTGAAAGCTAAGATCGCGCGCGCTCTCTCCGCTGCTCCGCCCGACGTGGCCAAGGACGCCACCGTCGCGGAAATGAATTTTCTCGGCAAAATGACCATCCTGCGTCCCGGCACCAACGGATTTACCTGCATGCCCGGCGATCCCACCGGAGTCGGACAGCCCGCCATGTGCGAAGACGAAGCCTCCATGCAGTGGTCCAAGGATTTCGCCGATCACAAGCCCAAGCCCACCAATACCGTCCCGGGAATAACCTACATGCTCGCCGGAGCTACGCAGCGAAGCGACTCCGATCCCTACGACACCACCAGCAAACCCATCTCCATCGGACCGCATTGGATGATCATGTGGCCTTTCGATCCCAAAACCACCGGGCTTCCCACCACGCACAAGCCCACCGGAGCCTATATCATGTGGGCCGGCTCACCCTATGCGCACTTGCATGTGATGGGACGTCCTTAACGCAACATTTTCACTAGAGAACTTCGAATCTCACTTCCTAAATCTCGCGCTCACGTTCTCTCTAGGAGAAAAACAGTGGCCGGCCAAATCGTATTGATCGTTCGATTTTATGTGAACGCCGCTTCCAAGCCGCTCTTTCAGGAAAAGTTGAAAGAACTTTTCGAACACATCCGCCACGAGCACACCTTTGTGAACGCCTCGCTGCAGGAAGACATCGAGCACCCCGAGCAGCTCCTGGTTTACGAACTTTGGCAGGAAACCCGCGAATCCTTCATGAAGAACCAGATGACCAAGTCGTATCGCAGCGCTTTCGAACGCGCCATCCTCAATCTGAAAGTTGTAAGAACGCCACAGTGGCTAAAGCCCCTGGCCGCGTGGAAACCCTGAGCACACCCATCGCCCCGAAAGGCGAAAGACCGGCCGTCTCACTTCACCCGCGCGTCCTTACCTCTTTTGGTTTTGAAATGCTCAGCTTCGAAATCGTCAGCCGATACTTGCCCTCATCCTCGTTCAATGGCGTAAGACCAAACGTTACGATATCGCGGCCCACCGCGACCGCGGCCGCGAAGTAATAAGTCTGTCCCACCTCGGCGGTAAAGGACGTCAAATCGATATTCTTCTTAAAAGCACCCAGCGACGATTGCCAACTCGCGCAGAGGTGATGAACTCCCGGGTCCACCGTCAACACGAAGTACGAATTGCCGTTGTTG
>Ga0302300_1000242_pt1 | contig 43554 bp, 46 predicted proteins | sample III_Palsa_E1_1_FD_198756 | JGI IMG/M metagenome (GOLD analysis project Ga0302300, IMG submission 198756) | Peat permafrost microbial communities from Stordalen Mire near Abisko, Sweden - III_Palsa_E1_1 | ecosystem: Environmental > Terrestrial > Soil > Palsa > Peat permafrost | place: Sweden...
CCTCGCCGCTTCATTAATACTAGCGGTTCGATAAGCACTTCCGTCAAAACTTAGTTTTTCGGGGTATATCGAACCAATGATGGATCTCTTAATTGCAACATCTCCATTTTTGTATAGGCTATCTAACCTCGAAAGTGTGCTTAACGCCCTGTCAATGCAACCTTCAATGTCATAAGAGGGCTTACTGAAGCTCGTCAATTTGACTTCAAGTATCATCAGCCTTTTCTCGCATTCTGCCTTAATCGTTTTATAGTCGCTACTATCTATTGAATCATCCAGCAATAGGTCACGCGCTTTTGACAGGCGGTCATTTTCAGCTTGTATCTGCATCAGCAATTCTTTTCGTCCATCCGACTGAGAACCATTTTGCTGAACGTAAACATCTTTAACAATCATTTTATATAGTTCAGCCACGCCAGGCTTCGGCATATATCTTTGTAACTCACTAACAAAGTAATCATTCATCTCCGGAGCTTTATATCTTGTCCCGCATGACGAAATGCAGTGGTAATAATAGTAATAGCTATGCCTCCCTTTTGATGCGCTTCCTGTCAGTTGCTTTCCACATTTAGGACAAAGCAAAAAGCCTCTCAATGGCAGACTATCTTCGGATGTTGATTTTACAAACTGAATTCGTTTTTTACCTTCCAGCACTTCCTGCACTTCGAAGAATAAAGCTTCTGAAACAATTGGTTCGTGTTGACCCTGAACCAGGCATCTTTGCTCATCCCTATATTCGGGGACAATAATTTTCCCGCAGTAAACAGGATTTTTTAACAAGGTGTAAAAATTGCTTTTGCTACAATTCATTCCTTTTTCATTTACCTTTCTCCTGATATCATCTATATTCAGAATTCCTTTAGCTACCTGCTCAAAAGCCCATCTTACGATACCGGCTTGAGGTTCCGAGGGTATTATCATTTTTCTTCCAGCATTCGTCGTCCTATTGACGTAACCATAAGGCCCAGTCGTAAGGTATCGGCCTTCTTTCCTGGCCCTGCGCATTCCATAAAACGTATTTAATGCCCTGCGGTCATTTTCAACTTCAGGTGCAGCAAGATAAAAAGCCAGCATCATTTTATTTTCCGGAATTGATAGGTCTAAAGGCTGTTCTACGGCTTGCGGTTCAACTCCAACTTTACGGAGTATACTTATCATTTGATAAGCATCCCCTGCGTTACGGCTAAACCTGTCCCATTTAGTGAATAGCAATAAATTAGGGGTTTTTCCTTTTTCCTTTCTTAATTGAATAAGCATTTCGTTCCATGACGGACGATTAAAGGTCTTGGCGGAATAATCTTCGTAAACTACCTTACGAACGGAAATATTTTGAATGCCGCAATATTTACGCAAAACCTCTTCCTGGCTTCGTATTGAATAACCTTTATCGGCTTGTTCGTCGGTACTTACTCTTACATATAGATCGGCTGTTTTCATGACTTATTATTAGTTAGGTTTTTGGGGTTATTAATATACTGATTCACAGTCAACTTAGCTAAAAAATACAAGAATTCCAAGATTTTTTCAGCTTCTTTTTCAGATACTTCGATACCATTTTCGTGAAGTATTTTAATCGCTTTCTCAGAGGTGACCCCTCTTTTTTCTACTACAGCCTTCATTGGTGGAGTTAAGGCGGTTCAGTCTGATCGGATAGCACTGGTCGCCAGTAATAACTCCAGGCGGGTGTCCCGACGAATAACACGATCTTTAAATACTGCAGCTTTTTTCGAGTTTAGGAAAGCTTTAAATTCAGAAATCGTGCAACAAATAACAAATGCTGGTTAATCGACACTTGCGCTTGTCTTGTTGTATTTTATTATGACGTACCGCCACCACTTTTATTACATGAAAGCAAAATTAAATCAGCACACAGGTAGGCATTGTACGCTTGAACAGCCGGCAGCAGCAAGCAGGAAAAGTGTCAAGGGTGGCGATACCGATAAAGAACAAACACATCTCGCCATTCACATGCCCTTTACGCTTTTACTGCGGTGCTAATTTTGTGGCGGCGGTGCTATGTATTAGAAACGCTAACTGCTCACATACATTTAAGTATTTTTTGTTGAGATGTAGGAATTTTAGCGCTTCTCAAATATCAAGATGGCGTTGAAGGCGTATTACGTACAAACGCGTTTTTTTTGAACTTACTTTCGGAGTGAATAATATTTATAATATCACACGTCAGTTAGACACATTGACTTAACCAAACTTCCGAATTCTACAATCGTGACCGAAGATTAATTACAATCGTAACAAGATACATATCGATATAATTACCAATTTTTATAATCCAGTATCTCGCCAGCTAAATATCGCTTTAGCAAAATAACTTATAAGCTGTTGATCGCTGTATCCATGTATCAATTGAACAGGCAGTTGTTTTATCGGTTGATCTCCAGATCGGCCGAATTAATATCTTCCATTTAAAAGGACCATTGCAATTTGGGCATATTAATTATAGGGATGTTAATTTGTGCACCATCTCTCTCGCGATATTGCCCGAATAATGTATAGCACTGCAACAGTATATCTTTATCTTAAATGAGTTCGATATCACGATATATGGATATAGCGATTACACTCATGCTTACCTTCGAAAACCACTGGTTCTATTGTTGCCTGAAATAAATTGAATAATATCTTCTACCAATACAACTGTCCAATTAGGCAAATCTGTACTCTTTTGGATAACAACACCGTTCTTTACAGTTAACAATAATTCCGGGAGTGATACGATACCGTAATTGGCGGCGGCACAAACCAGCATAACTTGATCAAAGCTTTTAACCGCATGTTTTAAGTTTTCCAGGCTTTTCAAAAAATTGTAACGAATGCTTTCTGCGTCCACAAAATGACCATGCTGCTTTACACGCAGGTTAACCCTGTCCATTGACGACTCCACATCCGGCAACAGCATAAATACCAAGCGGGTTTGATAGCCATTTTTTTTAAAATGCATTGCTTGGTCAGCCAGAAACAGATTTCTTAAATTTGTTTCTACGGTAAAAGACTTTTGCGTAGCTAGAGCTCTTAACTCCATCACATCATATTTTCTGCTAACAGCGGTTTCAATCGCCTCCTCGGAAATATCAGGGTATTGTTTTTCAATTTTAAGTTTGTGTTGGTCAGGATCAAAGACCAATGCTTCGCGTTGCGACATGCGCGTTGAGAAAGTGCTTTTACCTGCACCATTGGGACCAGCAATAACTGTAAACTGTAACATGAATTTTTAAAGGTTCTTCAAAAATTGTTCTTTCCCGGTCTGGTTGTCAACTTTGACTAATACCTTTCTTCCATTTTGGTATTCATGGATAAAAGTTGCCGGTTCTCCCTCTAATCTGGAAGGATAAGAGAAGTAAAGGCCCTGCTCTAATGATTGCCGGGCCGCATTTTCCGCTACAGGTAATAAGTGTGCTGCGAATTCATCAGCATCCATATCAAAGACATCCTTTTGCGTAAGCTCATCCATCAACTTGTAGAGGTCACTCGCTCGATTGATCACATGCCTAAGATGCTCCCACTCTTTTAGAGGCAGAAATACACCCTGCGGTTTTTGCTCATGATCAAGGACGATCTCCATAATTGCATTGATTGGATATTCAAAAATACTCAATTCTGATAACATTATTACTGCTATTTATTTATATTAATGTGTTTACGGCAATTGTTACTTTTCACCTTTTTGACATCAACTACTGCTAACTTAATAACCAACCGTTATAAATGACATATTAGCAATACGCTGAATAAGTAAAAGTACAGGTAATAATTATAGCAAGCATTTACTAAAAATATGCAGGAGCCAATCCCTAACTTTTTAGAGCCTTCCAAAACCTAAAACAGTTATTATGTTTTTTTTGCAAAAAGGAATGAGTTGCGAAATTCCGAAATACCCACCTAAGGGCAAGAAACTTTTTGTGTAACAAAAAGACATCTTGCTGTTATATAAACAAGATTAAAGTTGCTTATGGTTTGAACCTTTTCAGTTGCTAAAAGGGAACTTAAATATTAATAGGTTGAAAAGACTCCGTCTTCAATTTTTAGGCGCTATCTTAAAAATTTGCCGCCAAAAACGATCATCAACGATGAAATTGACACGTTAAAAATTAAGGTAATGGCATTAATACAGAGAAAATGCCCTCAATTCACATCCTCTTTTGCGCAATCGTATTTTTTCACAATTTTCACTAAGTCAATATTATTAAACGGCTTGGAAAGAAAATCATCGGCATTACACTCTTTTGCCAATCTTTGCAGATTATTTGATCCGGAAATTAAAATCACTGGAATCTCTGCTGTATCGGGATTGTTTTTTATTTCCTGACATAGAGAATTTCCATAGCCATCACCTAATCTAACATCAAGTAGTATCATTTCCGGCAAAAAATCCAGAAGATATTCAATTGATTCATAATGTCGGATTGGTGTCACATCATATCCTTCGTAAGTCAAAATCATTTCCTCCAAATCGAGTAAATTACTATCATCTTCCAAAATCATTATTCGTTTACTCATGATACATGTTATTTGATTATGTCAATACAATTAATTTAATTAAAAATTGTTTTTATTAATCATTAATTATTTTATTATCAACAAATCAATATACTTTTAATTTTTATTAGATAATAATTATTATATTTTCAAATCAAAAACATTTTTTTGATGTTGATGTCATATTAATCAAATCACAATTTTTTATTTACCCCAGATCATTTATGAAAAAGAAAGCTTTACTTACAGGAATAACCGGACAGGATGGCGCATATCTTACTGAATTATTACTTTCAAAAGGATATGAAGTTCACGGTATAAAAAGACGAAGTTCCCTTTTCAATACCGACAGGATTGACCACTTGTACCAAGACCCACATGAATCCGATATAAATTTAACTCTGCACTACGGGGATTTATCTGATTCAACGAATCTTATTAGAATAATTCAACAAGTACAGCCGGACGAGATATATAACTTAGGTGCGATGTCTCATGTAAAAGTGAGTTTTGACACACCTGAATATACTGCAAATGCAGATGGTATAGGAACACTCAGGCTGCTTGAGGCAATAAGAATTTTAGGATTAGAAAAGAAAACTAAAATTTATCAGGCGTCAACATCTGAATTATATGGGCTGGTGCAAGCTGTACCACAATCAGAAACTACACCTTTTTACCCCCGATCACCCTACGCAGTGGCCAAAATGTATGCTTATTGGATTACGGTAAATTATCGTGAAGCATACGGTATTTTCGCTTGTAATGGAATATTATTTAATCATGAAAGCCCATTACGCGGAGAAACATTTGTTACCCGTAAAATAACACGTGCAACGGCCAAAATAGCTATGAATTTGCAAGATAAACTGTATTTAGGCAACCTTGACGCACAAAGGGATTGGGGCCATGCTAAAGATTATGTAGAAGCAATGTATTTAATCCTTCAACAAGAAACACCTGAAGATTATGTTATCGCTACCGGAATAACAACCAGGGTAAGAGAATTTGTAAGGATGGCATTTGCTGAACTAGGCATTGAATTAAAATTTGAAGGGGCAGGGGTTAACGAGAAAGGTTACGTCGTATCGTGCAGTAATGCAGATTATCAAATAGAAATCGGAAAAGAAGTAGTTGCTGTAGATGAAAAATATTTTCGTCCTACGGAAGTTGAATTATTAATTGGCGATCCAACTAAATCAAAAACAAAACTTGGATGGTTGCCTAAATACGATTTGCATGCGTTAGTAAGTGAAATGGTCTCGGCGGATATTGAATTGTTTAGAAAAGAAAAACTGCTTAAAGAATCAGGTTACGCTATCAAAAATCAATACGAGTAATTTGATGGATAGACAAGCAAAAATTTACATAGCCGGTCATAAAGGGATGGTTGGCTCGGCTATACACCGTAAATTGGTTAAAGAGGGATTTACCAATTTTATTACCCGTAATTCGTCTGAACTTGATTTACGCAACCAACAACAGGTGGCCGATTTTTTTGCTGCCGAAAAACCCGATTATGTGTTTTTAGCAGCTGCCAAAGTAGGCGGCATAATTGCTAATAATACTTACCGTGCCGAATTTTTGTACGATAACTTGCAAATCCAGAATAACGTTATCCATAACGCGTACCTTAACGGGGTAAAAAAACTGATGTTCTTAGGTTCGAGCTGTATTTATCCAAAACTAGCTCCTCAACCATTAAAAGAAGAATATTTGCTAACCGGCACGCTTGAAGAAACCAACGAACCTTATGCTATTGCCAAAATTGCAGGTATAAAAATGTGCGATGCTTACCGTGCGCAATATGGCTGTAACTATATTTCTTGTATGCCAACTAATTTGTACGGTTATAATGATAATTATCACCCGCAAAACTCGCATGTGCTGCCGGCTATGATTCGCCGTTTTCATGAGGCTAAGGAAAATAATGCGCCTGATGTTACTATCTGGGGTACGGGATCACCAAAACGCGAATTTTTATTTGCTGATGACCTGGCAGAAGCTTGCTATTACCTGATGCAAAACTATAATGAACCGGGATTGGTAAACATTGGTACCGGCGAAGATTTAAGTATAAAAGAACTGGCCGAATTGGTAAAACAAATTGTTGGTTTTACCGGCGAAATTAAGTTTGATACCTCTAAACCGGATGGCACACCAAGAAAGCTGATGGATGTTACCAAATTAACTAATGCCGGTTGGAAATATCATACCACTTTAGCCGAAGGTATTGCCTTAGCTTATCAGGATTTTTTAAGCAAAGAGCCATTACTTGTTGAAAGATAAAAAAAAGCGGGCTAATTGAAATCAATTTTCCCGCCATCTTAAAACAAAAAATCACACAAATTCCGCTTTCCTAATTTTTGAAAAGTAATTGCGAATATCTTTTTCATTCATTTGTTCCCAGGAACGAGTAGAATGTATTATTTTTTTATTTTTTGATAAGAGATGTTCCGGGGATGCCGGCAGTCGTTTCCAAAAAACGCCAAATGGCAAATTACCACTTCCCAGATCTCCTATATCAAAATTGACAGACTTAGCCAAAACACTAAATATATGATCTTCTTCCATTCGGCTGTTTTTAAGTCTATAGTCAGGTAAAATTTGTGCTTCATCCATCGCAGAAATTAGCTTTTCACTCAAAAAATAGGCTCCGCCAAAAATATTATCACCGATTTGATAACCATTTAAAAATGCTTTATTAAAATGTTTCTTTAATGCAAAATTAGGTATTGGACGTTTAAATACTTTCCATGTGCAGGTAATGTCAAATAAGTAATTTCGCGGCCAACGATTATCAAAAATATTCCCATTAAAATCTATAATTTCATTCCCATATTTCAACAGACCAGCTAAACCAACATTTGGCTGATGTTTGAATAATTGCTCAACCTCATGTTGTGGATCTTCTCCAATAATCAAAGCATCGGTATCCATTCTTAATAAAGATCGAAATGTATAGTGGCGAATAGCATGTTTAAACGCTTCGGCAAGCGTAATATATAATCCTCCACCCAAGCCGTTAGCTTTTTTATTTACCAAATTATCAGCCTTTGGATATCTCTGCTTTATTATTGCTCCCAACCCCTGCAATGAATCATCAGCCAAAATAATTTTTAAACTACAATTGCAGTAAAATATAACACTATCAATAGTATCAGCAATAAAATCCAAATTATCATTCGGACCAATGGGTATTACAGCAACGAGATCAAATTTTATTTTCATTTTGGATGTCGTAATAGCGCAGTTTTATATCTTGCTGTTAAGGTTTAGTCATTAATATCTTTAATTTTAATTTCAACTCTTCGGTTTTCCTGTCGCCCAGCTGCAGTTTTATTTGAAGCCACCGGTTGCGTACTGCCAAATGCAGTACATACTATTAGGCTAGCAGAAACTCCTTTACTAATTAAATATGCTTTTGCAGCGTCGGCTCTTTTTTGGGAAAGCACCCAATTGCTTTTATATGTTCCTATAGAATCTGCATAGCCGCGTAAGGCTATCGCATATTTTTTTTCCGCGATAAGATTAGCCAATTGATCAAGCCTTTCATAATATGACTTTCGTACCTTAGCGCTTGAAAAATCATATAAAACATTTTTTTGAAGTTCGTTGTAAGAGTAAGAAATTTTTAGTTTTCCAGATTTTTTTGGCGGTGAATTGAAATTTAATTCAGCTGCATTAACTACAGTATTACAAAGCAGTAACAATACCGCCAATGTATATATTTTCCCCATTTTCATAATATTGATAATTATTAGTTATTATTATTAACGAAAATGAAAGTTAAATGTTTATATTAAATATCGACTTATTTAATATTTAATATTTATCAAGCGAAACACTCATAACTAGCCAAATTATTAAAAGTTTCTTTGGTAAGCGGTTTAGAGATTAGGCCCTTAACAAACCTGTATTGCCTGGTCCTCGCTTTATGACAGGGAGTAATATTACTTGATGTCATATAAACATTCGTTTTTTTGGGGAATTCCAAATATAATTTTTCCAACTCCTCCAAAAATTCCCAACCATCCATTATGGGCATATTTATATCTACAAATATTAAATCAGGTAAATGCTCATATTCATTTTTATTTTTCTTTAAATAGTCTATGACGTCAGTTCCATTCAAACAAAATTTTGTTTTATCAATCGCAGTGTCATGCTTCTTTAATGTATGCTCCATCATTTTATGAAAAATAGGATCGTCGTCAATAAAAATAGCTTTTAATTTTTCTTGTTTAAGTAATAACGCATTTAGCTGAGACCTTACCTCTAGTACTGGTTTATTTATCATTTCGCTGTTACAATTTTTACAAAAAAGTTTTTGTGACAAAACTTTACTTACTGGCTCTTGGACTGCAGCAAAATAATTAGCCTTAAATATGGATTTTCCACATTCAGGATTAAAGCAATAACAATTGACGGTTTCCGAGTAACTCATATCCATAAAATTCATTTTTAAATGATCAATAACTTTAATTTATTTGAAATCCTAATGATATGGCTGATATAATAATATTAAAATGCGGCTTGATATATAAGTACTCGTTCTGCTAATACGGATTTCTGTAAACTCAATTAATATTCACTTCGTTAGCAGCTAAATCACTGGTATTGAAATGTTTCAATTTCCACTCAATATACAATTATCGTGCGAAATATTTCAAGCCGTATTAATTTTTTGTTAAAAAAATTTTTTATACATAAATGATTCTTTTTTAAGGGAAATGAATTCTCCAAAAAAACGAATATTAATTAATCTATGGTTATTATTATTTCATAATTGGTTTGATAATTGTCATTTATTTAATCAATGATAAAAATTAAACATAATAAGCATAAAGTAGACCTTGTATTGGTAGTACCTATTGGGCCAGGAAGTAATCCCGAATATGTCATCGATACAATTACAAGTTTTAAATTCTACACGAGATCGACTCACAAAATAATTTTACTGGACGATTCTCAAGAACAAATTTCAGAAAAAATCCAAAAAATCATACACGACTGCGATGTATTGTATACACCACGCCCTTTGGGGGGATGGGCTGGTTTATATATTAATTTAAGTAATGCATATCAACATGCACTTGACCATTACGATTTTACTGTGTTATTAAAAATGGACACCGATGCATTAATTATTGGCGCTGAACCTGAAAAACATGCTATCAGTTTATTTGAGTCTAATCCATTTGCAGGCATGGCTGGGCAATATCCTTATGCTTATAACGGAGAATTATGGAATATCCGTTGGCCTGAACAAAGAATCGTTAACAGTACGCGTTCATGGAAATTCTTCGACGCCCGCTTGCTAATATAATCCTGATGAGATATTACAAAAATGCACGTAAAAACGGCTATAAAACCGGTGAAAGTGTATTTGGTGGGGCTTATTTTATAAGTCGAGCTTGCTTAATGGCATTGAGCGAAGAAGGGTTACTTCCACAAAATAAATTTGTTTCACTCAATTTAGGTGAGGATCATATTTTTTCCCTATTGACAAAATCAGTCGGTTATACATTAGAAAGCTTATCATTTGATAAAGGCCCAATGGGATGTGATTGGAATGGACTACCCGCACACCCTGCTCAATTAATTCAAGACGACAGAAAAGTCATTCATTCAACGCGTTACTGGAAAAACTTGAATGAAAACACGATCCGAACCTATTTCAAGATTAAGAGAAATCAAATTAAATAACAGTTATTTTATTTTATTAATAAAAATCAAAAACTATTCTTTGATTAATTCGTAGTTAAGTATATTAGAAAATATAAAAACTATAAGTTAATAAAATATGAAAAACGCTACTTGCAAATGTTTGGGATACAATGTCTTCTCAGACACATTAGATACGCTTCATAATCATCGCAAGGTATTAGTTAATACAATCAATCAATATTCTTACTGTATTGCCGAACAGGACGAAGAATTTAAACATGCTTTGAAATATTCAGACGTGTTGTTACCTGATGGCGTAGGAATCACCGCTGCGGCAAAATTTTTGAATGGTGATATAATAAAAAAAATATCGGGAGCCGATTTACATCATTTCTTACTGGAAAGCATTAACGCAAAAAAAGGTTCATGCTTTTATCTCGGATCTTCAGAATCCACCCTCGATAAAATAAGAACACGCATAAATAAAGATTATCCGGAGATTAGTGTTTATACGTATTCACCTCCCTATAAAAGTAAATTTAGCGATGTTGACAGCGAAAATATGATCCAGCAAGTCAATGATAAAAATCCGGATGCGCTTTTTTTAGGAATGACTGCTCCTAAACAAGAGAAATGGGCATTTCAATTTAAAGATCGTTTGCATGCACAATATATATGTTCCATAGGTGCAGTTTTTGATTTCTATGCCGGAACTGTAAAAAGACCCAGCCAAGTATGGATTAATATGGGTTTAGAATGGTTGGGAAGATTAGTTAGTGAGCCTAAACGATTATATAAAAGATACCTATACTACGGCCCAGTATTTGCATTTATGCTTTTTAAGGAAAAAACTCAAACGATTAAAATTTTTAATCAGGAATTACCACTTATTGATTAACAATAAATTAAAAAACGCAATCTACACTAGCTATGAAAGTCAAACTTACGCCCGGATTTCTATTGCTTTTAGCAGATACTTTACTTTTAAACATAATCTACTTTTTTCTTCTTTATAATATACAACATACAGCATCATACCAGGAACATTATCCTATATATAATTTTTTCAACAATATATCTTGGTTGGTATCTTTTTATTTGTGTGGTAGCTATACCTACAAGCCAACAAAGTTTAAAAAATTGGTTAAAGTATCATTAGCAGCCTATACTGTATATTTAGCTGCGAATTTTATCTTATTCAATTCCCTCTTCAACTATGTAGACTCCAGGTTGAATTTGGCTAACATTATATTGTTTGGAAATTATATACTATTCAGCCGAATATTAATTCAATCAGGTTTAACAAAATTACACAAAACGGGATTGATTAGGCAGAAGGTTATAATAATAGGATCAGATGGGCTATCCAGCCAATTGGTTAAACAACTAGAAAAAAAAGATTTAATTTATTCGATTGAAGGAATATTCGATGATAAAGATTTTTATGTGGGCGATATCCAATACCCACTAATTGGCAATATTTCTGAATGTATGGATTATGCGATTAAAAATGAGATTCAAGAAATCTATACAGTTATACCTATTGATAATGACGAGCGAATTAGGAAGATTGCAGATCTAGCTGATGAGAATTTCATAAGGTTTAAAGTAGTTCATAATCAAATAATTGATAACTTATCTAAAAATAATATTACTCATTATGAACAAGACTTGCCTATAAGCACTTTAAACCCCGAACCGGTTGCTGCTAACATCAAAGGACAGATTTTAAAACGTTTTTTTGATATTCTCTTTAGCCTATTTACGATCGTTTTTATTTTATCATGGCTTGCTCCGATTTTAGCGATATTGATCAAATTAGATTCTCCGGGGCCTGTGTTTTTTAAACAATTACGCACAGGAATAAAGAACAAACCATTTTTATGTTTCAAATTCAGGAGTTTGTATATTAATAACGATGCCGACCATAAACAGGTTACAAAAAATGATTCCCGTTACACACGGATAGGAAAATTCTTGAGAAAGTCGAATCTGGATGAGTTACCACAGTTGTTTAATGTGTTGGCCGGTGATATGTCTATTGTAGGATCAAGACCTCACATGCTAAAACACACTGAAATTTATTCACGCCTACACAATAAATACATGAGGCGCCATTATATAAAGCCCGGGTTAACGGGATGGGCGCAAATAAATGGTTACCGTGGAGAAATTACAGTTGATGAACAACTAATTAAGCGAGTTGATCATGATTTATGGTATATTGAAAACTGGAACTTTTGGCTTGATATTCGGATTGTTTTTCAAACATTTTCGTCAACGCTTAAAGGCGATAAGAATGCTTATTAGTACACAAATCTATTTATTTAACTTTTGCCGCGTTATAAATACAAATAAGTTGATCTAAATTTTGCTTGGGTGTATAAAACTCATTATAGCTCTTTAAGGCATTTTCCTTAAAAAGTTTTAGTGTTTCGTAATTCAAAGATTGATAATAGTTTACTTTGTCAAACAAGTCATCTTCATCGCCAGGTGTATATAACAAGCCATTATAATGATCAGTAACAAGATGCATAGCTTCTCCAATAGCCGATGATATAACAGGTGTACCACATGCAAATGCTTCAATAATGACCATTCCAAATGTTTCATGCCAAATGGAAGAAAATAATATCGCTTTAGCGTTGGATATAAGATTATAAACTTCAGTGCTGTCTTTAACTCCTAAAAATTGAATATTGACGTAGTTAGAAGCAAAAGATTCAATTTCGCTTTTTAACGGTCCTGAACCTACAATTTTTAATGGCAATCCATTTTTAGCAAACACCTTTAAAATAGTATTAATACCTTTCTCTTCACTTAAACGCCCTACAAATAAGTAATCTTCTCCAATTAAATTTTGTTGATTACTGTAAGGATAACAAAAGTTAGGCTTGATTTCCATCTTTGAAGTTAAGTGTCGGTATTTAGAAAACTGAAATATATCTTTAGCATTTTGCCCAAGAACAATAAACTTATCGGGAATATTCCAGGTTCCGGCCAGTTGATTCATCAATGAGATAATAGCCAACCAAGCGGTTAAAATTACTGACTTTTGATAAACACCATTGATAACCGCTTTTAATGGAAATAATGCGTTTACGGAAGATGTAAATAATTGATTATTGAAGAACAATGTGCCGGATGGGCATAACATTCTGTAATTATGGAGCGTTACGACTAAAGGGACTTTTAACTTTTTAATAGCATATAGAACAGATGTGGAACCTGCAAAATGTAAATTGTGTATATGAACCAGATCAGGATTAAAATTATTGATTACATATTTTACCCTCTGATATGAGCTATAGTTATAAGGCAACTGGATTAGTTTCAAAAGAGCTCTATCCGAGTTAGAAAAAAGCAAGGTTTCAACTTCGTGCCCTGCAGATCTTAAGAGGTTTACTTCATTGTCAACCACACTGTCCTCTCCCCCTCTTATTTTATAACTCGTGTGTATGACTAATATACGCATGAAAATTATTGAGCCTTTTTTACTTGATTGGTTAGCTTAATGGTTGTATTAATCACTTTACGTATTACCAGTTCTTTAAGGCTAAATGGCTTTTTAATCTGTTTTTGTAATTCGGGAATGATTAAATTCGCATTACAAAAATTAAAGCTCCGTTTGGTTCCATCATCAAATGGTGTTTTTAAGTAATCTATCCCGAACGTATTGGTTGATTCTTCATCAAATCCAATATTATTAACTTTTGATAATGACGGATAAATTACCTTTAATTTATTCTCTGCAACATGAACCTGAAGTTGAATATCCCATGTAGAAATAGTCCCATTTATTTGCTTTTTCAACATTCGGACTAAATCATATCCTTCAGCGTTTAAGCGCTTTTTAAAATCTGGAGAATTGCTCATTAATTGTTCGAGTTCGCTTTCTTCCCAAATCACATTTTTAAATCGGTCAGACCATCCTCCCCATCCATATGAACAAAAGCGCTTATACACAATTGTATCGTAGTAATAATCGGCTACTTGTATTGGATAAACATATGCCGTAACACAAAAAACAGATTTTTCTTCTTTATAAAAACTTAATGCATCTAATAAATATTTAATATAATTACTTGATACAATTAAGTCGTCTTCAACTACGATAAATTGATCGTAATTATTGCAGAGATAGTTCAAGCCCTCTCTAAAGTTAGGACCTGTACTGTAGTTCTTTTCACGATAATGTTTTATAACATTTTTGAAGCCAGTTATACTATCTATATAATCACGGGTTTCTAAAACTCCTTTTTTATCATTTTCACCCTTATAACCATCACTAAAAAAAACGATATCCATGCTACCGCATTCCGGATTTTTTAAAAGTGCATCAATACAGCTTTTTAACTTATTAGCCCTTTTATAACAAAATACCCCTATAACTACTGTATTGTTTGCCATGTTTTTATGTTTAAGCTTCATGCGCTTTAAATTTGTCCCATAATACCGGGAAAAGTGTTTTTAACCATAGTTTTGTAAAAGCCATTGGCAAATGCAGCGGAAAATGCTGTTTTATAAAGTATAGATATTCATCATAAGCTAAACCTTTGGGGCTTTTGAGATATTTTATCCTATCATTTAACGATACCCTGCTTGACTTCCAATTTTTTCCATGATCGTCAATACAATAACCCATTATTCCGGGCAAAATCAAAGTCTTAAATCCTGCATTTTGCGCTCTAAGAGTGTAATCAAAATCAGCTATACTATGAGTATATGAATCAGATAATATACCTATTTTATTCACAATTTCATTAGGAACAAGCATAATATTAGCATTACCAAGATCACATTCTAAGGTTTCACTCTCACTATAAAGACTAAAACTTTGAACTTTTTTTCTTGAGTATAACTTATGGCCCCCATAGGATATTTTGCCAAGGCTATCAGTTGTTGTTCCTATATAAATTACCGGTTTATCTGAAGATTTATTAGCGGTGTAAAAAAGTGTAAATAAAGCATCGTGCTTTAATAAAGTATCGTCATTTAACAAAAGATAGAAATCATAATTATTTTTGATTGCCTGAGTCCAGGAATTACGCATACCACCAGCCCAAAACAAACTTCCATCACCATGTAAGAGATTTATTTGTGGAAATTCATTTTTTACAGATTCCTGTGTCCCATCTGTTGATGCATCATCTGTAAGAAAGACCTCAAATTCACAATTTGAAGGCAATGACTGCTCATAAAGATTTGTCAGGCAGGCAATAGTTTTTTCCCGCCTGTTATACGTTGCTAAAAGCACGGCTACTTTCATATCAATTAGTATTTAATTGTAATCTGGCATTATTAAAATTATTTTTTTTTCGAATTACCCTTTTTTTGATAGCTCTATAATAACTTAATATGTAATATTTAATTTTTTTGCTAATTGACAGATAAGGGATTCCCAAAGTATCTTGTGCTATGGTCACATATTGTTTATTCGAAAAATGAAACCCCATATCACTTGACTTGATCAAAATATTATATAGTTTAGCCAATCCAAATGTTTTTTCTGATGGTAAGTGCCATAGTATAAGTGAAGTATCTAGAGGATCAACATTTCTATAAAAAACCGGATTGGTCCAAATCCTTTTTATCAGATTTCTTTTGGTTGATGCTTTAAAATCATTTTTGTAGTATAGAAAACTTAATGTTTGTGCTTCTTCATTAAATTTGGACAAACCCGAGTTATAACGTTCAATCATTTGTGGCCACAATTCTAAAAAACCAGCAAATATGATATGTATATTTTTAAGAGTCGCTAAGAAAAACTCACCTAAATGATATCCAGGTATTTCTTGAATTTGATGCCCTAACAGTTCTTGATATAAAACCTTCATATCTTTCCTGCTCAATCCATGAATCACCAAATCCTCTGTACAATCATCTTCAAATGATAAGAAACCATTTTTAGACGCCTCGTTGAATAGTTCTTGGGCAGGTTTCATAAATATGCAATCTGAATCAGCGATCATAAACAGATCACCTTCATTTGTGTAGTTGTTATTAATATATTCCAGTATAGAAAATTCATAAAACTGATTTTGAAACATTTCAAAATAACCCTTTGGTGTTTTATATTTAAAATCTGTAAAAATCACTTCAACTTCCAGCTCGTCAAGCATCTCTTTTACATCACGGCCATCAAGCGTTGGTAAATAATGTGTATTAGTAAATAACAAATGCTTTTCGCTTTTATTAAAGCGCCTGCTTGTTGCATAAAACAAAATCAAACAACGCCAATAAATATTTTGGTGTTGCTGACTGGAAGACAGTTGTCCGGTTTGAGGAAACAAGCTTTCTTCGCCCTTCGAGTCAACACATAACCACGTACATATATATTCCATAATATTATAATAGTACTTTTTCTACTTTATTATCAACTAAATAATAAAAATGAGATTCATCATCTTCTGAAGATGAATCTATAAATTGAACTTCTTCATCGTCATTTTCAGGTTGCCTTTCAATATAGTATAAACACATACCTGTAACTCCCCAAAAAATTAATGGAAGTACATAACTAAATGAGAATACTAATCCAGATAAACAAAACGAAATAAGAACAATTGACTCATGGGAAAGCCGTTTACTAAACATTTTATATATAAAGTAAAACAGAAATGAATATTTAAGCAATAATCCAACAATTCCAAGGTAAAATAGCATCTCCATATACCCCTCATGAAAATGCTGACCTGACTTGGGGGGCCACCAATCAACTAATGGATTAGGCATATCAAACCCCTCAAAGGTCCATCCGAAAATTGGTCGTTGTAAATACAAAGCAAAGTAAACCTCGCGCTGTTCCTGCCTAAATTCACCTGTGCCGTCTTCTTTGGTAGGATTTAAAATTTCACTAAAACGATCAGCCATAAAATCTGTAAATTTTGGCGCAATGCTATTCACAACAAACCATGACGCCATTATTATAAGTAAACCGACCATCAACATTTTAAATAATCTTTTGCCAGGTATAAACTTGTTTCTAAAACTTACAATGATATAAATTACAGTTGCGGTGATACAACTTGCCCAAACAGATCTGTGCTGGTGTATAAGAATTACAATAAAACAAAAGACAAATGGAATTAGGTACTTCCACTGATTAGTTTTTAAAAATCTGTTTAAATAATAAAGGAACGGGATGATCATCATAAAGATGGATCTTGCATGTATAATTCTTGAATCACCCGAAAAAGGACCATAATCCGTCATATCAACACTGTCCAGGCTAAAAGAAAATCCCCGGCCATAAATCAGCATGAATACAATGTATAAGTAAATATAAAATTGGGCTAAAAAAGGTAGCAAATCCAAACGCATTGAGCGGCATACCGCTTTAATAAATATTACAAATACAACAGGGAAAAGAATACTGAACATGGTTAATTGCTCAAAAAAATTCCCATATTTTGCTATCGACTCAATGATTAATCTAATCATGACACCGACAAATAACACCATATAAATTTTTTCGATTAATTTTAGGCCTGTAAACTTAAATAGCATGTATCCAAAAATGGCTATGCTCAAGACTTTTTCATATGTAAGCAGGATTACGGAATTAGGTAGTACAAGCCAAGAAAAAATATTTTCCATCATAAAAAACGTAAAGAACAGCGCCAAAAGCTCCTTTACATAAAATTCATAATTAAATATTTTTACGATTCTATTCATCAAATTTAATTTATCATTTAAGCAGATGTACGATCTAATGTTACACCTTTAATATTTTCAGGCTTCTTAAATGGCCTTTTTAAAATATTAGATATTATTTTAATAGCTTTTAAATAAAATTGAGCCATTAATAATGCATTAAGCCGTAGATTAAGGGATATAACTTCTCTATCTTTTCTTTCATCACTCCATTTTCTCCGCGCCTCATTACCGATATACATGGTATTTATTACACTCTGATCTCCTGCTAATACTTTTTTGTATAGATCTGCTTTCTTATCAACAATATCTTTATTGATATACCCCATATGTTTAATCCTAAAATTGGTATAAAACTTTAGCCCGTTTATTCCTTTAACATTGGGAGAGTCTATTATCAAATTGGCAAAATACCCTGATGGCTTTTCCCGCCAAAGAATTCTGTCATGGCCAGCGCTATAATTCAGCCAATACGTTGATGCTGCGAAATTATCCTTATCGATAAAGTGAAATCTTCTAAATGCGTATCGATCAATAACTTTGCTTTTCATCATATTGTCCAATACTGTGCGAGTAAAGGCTGGCTCAAAGATTTCATCAACATCTAACCATAAACACCAATCTGGCTTATATTGACGAACATGCTTGTAAAGTAGATTTTTGTCTCTTCCTTCATGAAACCCTACGGTTTGTACAACTTCTGCCACTTTTGGATGTTTCTTTAACATCTCTAAGGTTCCATCCGTAGAACCGTTATCAAGCACTACAATTTCATCAGCAAGTTGCTCGTAACGCTCTAACCAATCTTTCAAAAAAAATATGCCATCTTTTATACGGAGCATGATTACCAACTTTGCCATTACTGTTTTATTAAATGATTATTAGTTAATGTAATAGGGATGGAAACCTGTACTATTTTATCTGAATGATTTTTTTTTAACCGAATAGACCTTATTAATTTTTTACAGTTTTCTATAATATCATTCCTAAAAGGCTTATCAATTATTAATATTATAGTCGCAAAAACAATGAATATTGTGCCGCTAATTATTGCTATTTTTAGAATGTACATATTAGGTTCGACAACAGAATTAATACCGTAACAGGCAAGCCAACAAATTGCTGTTATAATCGGAATACCAACTACCCAATTGAACAGTGTACTTTTGATAAACTGTGGATCAAGATATCCAAGCCGGTACAGCCTATGTGTAAAATAGGAAAATTCAACAACCAGGTTACCAAATAGCATTACACTTAATATACCAATTATGCCGTAATTTTTTCCAAACACGTAATATAAGCCACCTATTCCCAACCCTTTACAAATACTTACAAGGCTGTTTATTTTAATATCTCCTAAGGCATACCCCATATTTTGCATAAAATATCCTATCAAGCCAAAAAAGAAATTTGCAACCAAAAGATATAAAATAGTGTTACCTGCAAATTTATTTGGCCCTGTCCAAGCGCTTATAAGGTCACGGTATTCAAAACAAAATATAATTCCTATAAAAATTGCTGCGTAACTATAATACTTAAATTGCTTATGAATGAGGTCCATTATGCCGGGTTTATCACCTTTACCAGCAGCATGTGAAATGATAGGCATTAGTGCTACAGAATGCCTCCCAACCATTGATTGTGTTAACTGAACTGGCCGTTTATTAATTTCAAAAATCGTGATCATAAATGGCGCTATGTATCGCGCCAATACAATGGTATCCATACTAGCAGAAAACCCACCTATAATACTTGCCATTGAGGTGAAAGAAAATATTTTAATAAATTTCTTAAAATGTGCTGCCTTAAATACAATGGCAATTTTTTCTTTATTCAATAAAATCTTCAGTGCCGAAAAATTGTAAATATTAATATAAACCGCCCTGCATAGATTTGCAAAAGCAATAGATATAACTCCAAAACCTAATACCAATAAAAAAATATTTACAATTAGAAATAATATATTAGCGGTAATAGAACTTATAGCAACAGGTAAAGCATTATGAAGACCTTGATTAATGCCTGACATACTAAAAGATACAAGCGACATTCCTGTAGCAATTATGCTTAAAAACAGCGCAATCTGTAAATTAGGATATTTAGTTACATCCTTATTAATGATAGCTCCTATTAAAAAATAAAACACAAACCCAGCAATAACAGCAAGTAACAATATGCCCGCCGCAGCCATTAGGCCAGAACCAATAGTCTTACCAATCTCAGCATTTTCATTTCGACCGCGCAATTCAGCAACTTTCTGTTGCAACACATCGCCTACTCCAGGATCGATTAATGTCATCCAGGCCAAGATATTGCCCGTGGCTAACCATACACCTAATGTAGAAGCATCAATTTTGTGAAGATAAAATGGTAATAATATAATTGAATTGATGATGTTAGTAATAACATATCCATATTGAAAAACAAAATTCCATCTTAACGTATTTTTATTCATCTGCTACCACTTGTGTTTTAAAACGCGTTACCGAGTTTATTTAGGAAATTAGCATCTATTACATCAATTATATCTTCATCAACTCCCGAATCAAATTTCCGAGCAAACAATGCATCAGATTCACTTAAATTATCAGCGTCTTGTAAACGAAGAATTTCGGGATGGGCTATTTCAGAAGTTTTCCATTTCATAAACCGCAAATTATCATTCGCAATATTTTCCCTTAGCAACTTATCTTCACAATTCAATAAAATCATCTGAAAAAATAACTCATCAGGGGCAAAAGTGTGTTTATGAAACTTCACGTATTCTGGATTCTCATCTACGTAACTCAAAACATAAGTTAGCGCACGCATGTCCATTGCCCACCATTGAGAACCTGAAAACGGTTTAATTTTTTTATCTAAATTTCTTTTTATGGATGGTATAAATATTGCCAAAAAGTTTGCTGCCTTTGCAAAAAACTTTTGGATAGAAGACAATCCAAAAAAATATTTATCTATTCTGTACATCCCACCTCCTGGCCCCCATTTACGATGATTCGGTAAGGGAAAATGGTCCATAAAAATGTTGTATTTGGAATTCAAAAAATATTCGTCAATCTCAACGTTAGTCTTAATTGGATAATCCTGACCGCTTAATAAAATAATTTTATCAAACTCAGCTTCATTTTTAATGTCACGCATAGCATTCAATGTGGCGCTAACAAGGCCAAATCCCCCCCATTCAGTTTTAACACTTTTCACAAAGTGAACTAAGGCATGTGCGGCAAAAAGCTTTTTAAATCCTTTTATATCAGACTTTAAATCAACATGCAGGAAGAATTTTGAATGACCATCATTTAGTGTGTCAATTAAACGCAAAACTTGTTGCTCGTTTTTATGAGCCAGAATGATATATGCTTTTTTCACAGTGTAACTTTATTATCCCACCGATAGTTTTTTATTATACTTATTATCTCCATAAACATAGCCGTAACCATAGCCATAGCTTTGTCCGTAACCACGCTGAGATACGCCATTAAAAACTATTGCCGGATTAGTTAGCTTATTTAGTTTATTATTAATATCCAACCTTTCAAGGAATGTTTTAGGCGTAAAATTATGCCGCACAACATACAATGTCAGATCGCAATATGGTGAAAGGATATATGCATCTGATACTGGCCCAACTGGCGCAACGTCAATTATTATATGATCAAATTGTTTATCCAGATCATTAAATAATTCAGGAGCCATTCCATTCATTATTAGCTCAGTTGGGCTATCAGGAATTTTTCCGGCTGAAATAAAATATAGATTTTCATTAAGAGGAGTATGAACAATAATTTCTGCCAACCCTACTTCGCCTTTCAAATATTCGGTAATACCTTTTTTACCGTGTATGTTTAGTTTGTGATGTAGTGTTGGTTTATTTAAATCAAAATCAAGCAATACAACTTTTTTACCAGTAAGTGCGAGACTAATCGCTAAATTGGTAGCTATAAAGCTTTTGCCTTCACCGGAAATACCCGAAGTAATCATGATTTTCTTTTTGTCCTGGCCAATATCCAGGTGATTCAGCGTAGTTCTAAGTCTCCTAAATTGTTCCGCAATAAGTGTTCTTTCTTTATTTCCAATAACAATAGGATTTTTCGATTTAACTTCAGTTAATTCTCCAATTACCGGCACTTTGGTTAGTTCTTCTATATCCTTTTGAAACATAACCGTACTGGTTAACGACTCTTTGGTTAGAATAATACTGATACTTAATATAAATGCAAACAATACAGCGGCTATATAAATAAGTTTTTTATTAGGACTGACAGGTGCATCAGAAGAATCAGCTCTATCAACAATTTTGCTTCCCGGATCGCTTGATACAAATGAAAGTGCAGTTTCTTCCTTTTTTTGAAGCAAAAATGTATAAATACCACTTTCTATGGTTTGTTCCCTATTTATATCAACTAATGTCTTTTCAGTTTCAGGCATATCGTTTAGTGACGAATCATATGCTCCATTAGTGGTTGTTAAATCCTTCTTGGTTGCCATTAACGCCTGGCGCTGATTTTCAATATTCTCTAATATCTGAGGCCTGATTTTTTCAATTTTATCGTTATCGGCTACAACAAGCGGATTGTTTTCGCCGGTAGTCTTTTTTAAACTTTCTACTTCGAGTTGCAGATCATAAACATTTTTAACCATTTGGTTCAATCCTGGATCTTCAATACCGGCGGTGGATGGAACAATTCCTTTGCTCATGTCCTTTGACCTCACATACCCATCTATTTGATTAAGTACAGATAGCTGCATATTTATTTGACTCGCCTTTTGATCGTTTACGCTAACGTTTTCAAGATAGAGCTTACCTTGGGTGCTTATATCAATAGCTCCCTTACCTGATTTAAACTGTTGTTGCTTGCTTTCAATATTTTGTAATTGCTGTTCAACTGTAGCTAATCTCCCATCTAAAAATTTTATGGTATTGGCCGCCAGCCTATTTTTTTCATTAACTAATGATTGATTATATGAATCAATTACAGCATTCAAAATATCTTCACCCCTTTGTGAAACTTCGTCTGTAATAGTTAAGTCAATAATGCTTGATAATTTATTGGCAGACTCAACCTTTATTGCGTCTGCAATTTCGGCTATTGCTTTTTTAGGTTGAATCACCGAGAAATAAAACGGTAAATCTGCTTCATCATCAATATAATTGCGATTTTTTATAAATTTATATGTTCCGTATGGCGTGCTAACCCAAGTGTTTAAAGCATAGCCAGTATTATTAATAAATACATTATTGTTAAAATATTTAAAGTGTACTTTCTTTACTATCGAAAGTCTATGAGTAGAATCTGGAATTACAGTAATAGGAGATGATACATAAGCCGACTTATCTCTAAAGTCCCCTTCTTCAAAAGTTGGAGTGTAAAGATTCAATCGATAAACAGCATCCTTAATTATGGTATTGGATTTAATTACCTCAATTTCATTATCACTGCTTTTTTTGGGGCTAATAATATCTAATGCTTCAAGTTCTTGAGATTGCTCTGAACCCTTCTTTTCATCTTGAATTAAAATTCTGGCATGAGATTCATATTTTGGTGTTGCCATTTTTAAATAAACCCAAGCCCCTCCTAAAGAGGTTATAATAAGTGCTATAAATAATGGCCAATAAGGTAACAGTTTCATTAAGTTAATGCTGTTTTGCTCCTTATCTTTATTGGATAATTTCCTAATTAATTCCATGTTTGCTTCTGTTAATGTTTATAAACAATCCCCTGAACAATGATTGCTAATAATGACAATCCACTAAGCACAATTGGAAGCACCTGGGTTGTACGACTTGTACTTGCAACTTTGTCTTTATTAGCTTCGACATAAACAATGTCATTTGATTTTAAATAGTAATATTGTGAGGTAAAAAGCTCGTCATCATTAAGATTTAAACGTTTTATCTTTTTAACGCCATTTTCTTCTCTGATCACAAGGACGTTGTCTTTTCTACCATATATAGTTATATCGCCGGCCAAGCCTAAAGCCTCTAATAAAGAAATTTTCTCGCTTGGGACGTTAATTACTGTTGGATGTGCAACTTCACCTAAAACACTAACTTTAAAATTCAGCTGCCTAACCATTACTATAGGATCAACTAGTAGTTTTTTATCAACTAAACTTTTTACCAGCTGAACCCTTAGTTCATCAGTTGTTAATCCAGAAACTTTAATATCTCCTAAAACCGGAAATTGAATGTAGCCATGAACATTTACTAAATAACCAGGCGTTTGTACTGTGCCACCTGCCGAACCGGTTGCTGCCACTTGAGAAATATTAGGCGTATTAAAAATTAATGTCGCGGTTGGATTTAAGCTATTTACCGAAATGCTTAATATATCGTTAGGTTGAATATATGTTTGAGGAGGTACAGAATTAGCTATCACGCTTGAATCCCGTTCACCAGAAAAATAAACGGTGCGCATTTGATTTGCACATGAAAAATAAAATATACTTATAATTAATAAAAGTATAAGTTTTGAAAGGTTTTTGTTAAAGTTTCTCATCGTTTTACTTAAAATATGAATTCGCCTTTAGGCCAAAATTATTATTCTAAGCTGTTAACAAGATAACTTAACTATGGTTTTACATATTTTCCATTACTTTGTTAAAAAGCTAAACTATGAGATAAATTTATGATAAAATTGTTAATATCCACAGATATTTGTTGAAAATTTAATTAAAACAAACTATATTTTCCAAATTATCGCATAAAAAAAGGCTCTTATTAGAGCCCCAATTATCTTTTGCTGTTAAAAAAATCACTATGAATTTACAAGACTTTGTTTGGATTTGTGTAACTCTTCATAAAGAGTGATAATATATTCCTGTAGATGCGAGATCTTAGAAGCCTGCGCCTCTATGGTATCTTTAGCACTTTTTAGTTCATTTACGTGGGTAACGTTTTCCGTTTCACCGGTAGATACCATCTCAGATAGTGTAATTCCAAATATATCAGCTATTTGCTTCAGCCTGGAAATATTTATATCTGTTATATCTGTTTCTATCTTCGAAAATGCAGGCACAGAGATATTTAACATTTCGGCAATTTCTGCCTGAGACCATCCTTTGATCTGACGAAGTGACTTAATTTTCTTTCCTATTTCTAGCATTGAATAATTTTCTTTACAGGAATAATAGACTGTTGTTAAATACGTTGATTTACAATTGGTTAATTAAATAAATTGTAATGTACAAATATAATAAATATAATTTACTAAAGATGTCGTGAACATAATGAATGACCGAAGCTACACTTAAATTTTACATTTCAATTTTTGATTTTATTTCTTGTACGATAGTACTTTCAAAAAAGTTTTCATTTATATTAATTTTTATTCAACAAACAGTAAATTTATTTCAATAATAAATAAATAACAAAAGTGTAGAAATAAATCTACTGACAATTGGGGAAAAAAATGCACATTATTACCCAATTAAAATTAAAATAATAACCATTAGTTAACAAAAATTAAAATCTTCAAAAAATTAACACCCAATTATCTTTATTAATTCTTGTTTAAATAAACTTAGAACCAACGCAACTTTTAGCGGCAGGATTGAGTATAAGGCAGTAATTGATGTAAGAAAGTGGTTTTAATTATAAATGAAGATGAAACAAAACGAAAAAAAAAACCGTAATAGAATGTTAAACTACATATTTGGCACGATACTTTTATCAAGTAGCTTTTTTCCCTCTTGCAAAAAAGATGCCAATCTAAGTCTGAATAGTACTTCAGCGGCAACAAACTCTTCTACCGTATACAATAGCGCCTCCCCGGCTACTACTGGAGCATTACATGAACAATGGACTAATTTGATTGGCAATGATGTTGTTGACATACCATTAGCAAGCACGCCAAATTTAACAGAAACGATCAGCACCCTCGAATTACCCAACAGTTATACGGCAAACCTGGGTGATAGGATTCGTGCCTATATTACTGCCCCTACTACCGGTAAATACACCTTTTGGATAGCTGGAGATGATGCCGCCCAACTTTGGCTCTCGACTGACAATACTGAAGGAAATGCAGTTCAAATAGCTGGGTTTTTAAGCTGGACAAATTTTCGTCAATGGAATAAATTTAGCAGCCAACAATCTGCACCTATTGCATTGGTTGCGGGTACAAAATACTTTATCGAAGTACTTCATAAACAAGGGGGAGGAGCTGGAAGTGTATCTGTTCAGTGGGAACTTCCTAACGGAACTTACGAGACACCAATAGCATCTAATAGACTTACTCCATATTCGGCCACAGCTGCTGCAACTACGTCCACTTCAAGCGTATATACGCCATCCAATGTAATAAGCCTTTCTAATGTTCATGATATAACCATTAGCGGAAAGTCAATAGCAGGTGGATCTACACCCTGTATTTTTTTATCCAATTGTTATAACATACATATAACAGGAAACAAGCTTTATAACTCAACTGATGTGGGTATCCATTTATACAAATGCTATAACGTTACTGTTGAAAACAATTACTTTACGAATGTGAGCACCGGTGTATACGCAGAGCAAACAACAGCCGGTGGAATAGTTGTTAATACAAACCAATTTCTAAATATGGTTGGCCCATTTCCACGCGGTCAATTTGTACAGTTTAACAATGTAAGCGGAGCAGGCAGTTCAATTAGTAACAACAAGGGAGAAGATATTTTAGGACAAAGTAATGCTGAGGACGCAATTAGTCTTTATCAAAGTAATGGTACTGCTGCGAGTCCAATCATTATAAATGCCAACTGGATTCGCGGTGGCGGCCCTAGCTCAAGTGGCGGCGGTATCATGTTAGGTGATAACGGGGGGTCTTATGAAACTGCATCAAATAATATACTAGTAAATCCAGGTGAATATGGTATGGCAATTGCAGGCGGCGATCACAATTCCATTCTTAATAATTCAATTTTTGGCTCTTCGCAATCCTTTACTAACGTTGGGCTTTATGTAAACAGTATAAACGGTTATACAGAAACAAATAGTACTGTAAGTGGAAATAGTGTGTTGTTTTTCAATAGTAGTAATTATGAAAACAATTGCTGGTTGGCACCTGATAATAACAAACCAACTGGTTGGGATACTATGAACATATGGGGCGCAGGCACCATTGGAACTTCTTTGTTACCTACTACAATAATAACAAGTAATTAAGTAAGATATACCCGGGCAACTTTAAGTTACCCGGGCATAACTAACCTTTAGGATGAAAATGCCCATTAGTAAGAAAGTTATTATCAAACCAAAAGGTATATCCAAGCGTTAGCGCGGCTGCTCCCACATAGTTCCCACCATTTTGTTGATCTTTTTGAAGTTTAATAACGCCATAGTTTCCACCCGCCTGCAGGAATATGCTGCTTAAGTTAAAGTAATAACTAATTCCAGCATTTGCTTCAATCCCAATATTAAAATTTTTTAATTGCGATTTGACATCCAGCGCAGTTCCATTAATCTTCTGACCGTTATGGTCAAGTAAGATTTGATCTGCAGATAACAAATATCCGGCATAAGGTCCAAAACTTGAATATAACCTTACAGGAGATTTGGGCCCAAATCCAAAACTTATTTTAGCTAATACCGGAATCATTAAATAATTTAACTCACCAAATTTTACTTCACTATTTAATTGCTCGTTATTATAATTACTGGAAGAAATAAATGAGCCATCTTTACTTCCTTGAGCAGAATATTCTATCATTGGTTGCAATGAAAAGTTTTCGGCAAGCCTAAATTCGGCAAAAGCTCCAAAGTCACCACCGAGATTTAAATGCTTAAATTCATCAGATCCATAAGAAATATTTCGGGCATTACCCCCTCCAAACAATCCTACCGATGCGTTCTGCGCGTTTGAATAACTATAAAGAAATAAAATAGATACTAATAAAAGGCTTTTTTTAACTTTCACTTTAGGAATATAATTGATTAAAGAATATAAACGCACTAAAGTGAAAAATGTTTAACTATTAAATAGCTTACTGTGCGGCAATTCTACGAAGATTGTTTTGCGCAATTTCCTGATACAATTTCTTGCTGGAAAAAATCGCTATCCCTAAATATTCTTTATCATATTCCAGATATAACTTAACAGACTCGCTATCCCAGCTATAAGTGAAGTCGCTGTTTCGCTGAGTACAATTGCCATATTCAGACTTAAACGATTGAAACATTTGATAGCCGTATTCCTTTTTAAAAAAAAGATAAATATTTATAATCCGTCCATTATAAACACGCAAACCCACCATATCTAAATCTATACTACTGCTGTTATTTACTTCATCCATATTATGATACTCATATTTAACGCAGCCATCAAGATCCTTGGTACTGTCTCCATCCATATAAACTAATTTACTTTTAGGAATTTCAGAAATTTTTTCACCAAGAGAAATATTTCCAAAACCATTAGCAGCTATTAAATTTTCTATAGAACCCGTATTGTCTTCCTGTGCAAGAGAAAAACCAGGCGATAAGCAAAAAAATATCGCTATTACTATAAAAATATATCTTAAATTAATTTTAATATTTTGTTTCATGGCAACTATAGGTTAATTTTAACCAAAATTACATAATTTATTTTCTCATATAGAAAGTATTTTTCAATTAAAATGTTTTTAATTGAAATTTTATTTACCAATGAAACATTTTATTTACAAAGTAGTTATAGGTGTATATGGGTAGAGTCTTCGACAAACAGGCTTTTTTAATTACCACTAATGTGCTGTCTAAGCCAACAATAAGGCAGTACTATAAATTAACTGAGGCTGCGGCCACTTATGGAGATGTATTTATTTTATATCATTCAAAAGGAAATCAAATCCCACCAAAATATTCAGGATTGCCCATAATAACTTTTACAGATGATTTATTAAAAGATCTCAACTATAAACCTATTTTAAATTCAGTTGTACCGGGAAGCAATCATTTTCCGGTACTTGACTTTTATTTAAAACATCCTGAATATAAATCGTATTGGTGCATCGAAAACGATGTAGATTTTAATGGTAAATGGAATTATTTTTTTGATTCAACAACAAAAAACTCGTCGAGTGACTTTATAACCAGTCATATCAGAAGATATTCCACAACTCCACACTGGCATTGGTGGGACACTTTTCATTCTGCAAATAAAGAGATAGATCGAAAAAATTTCTTTAGAAGTTTTAATCCAATTTATAAATTATCAAATAAAGCATTATCGTACATTGATTTATGCTTAAAAAATGGTTATTCTGGGCACCATGAAGTTTTATTAGCTACACTTTTAATTAATTCAGGATATGTTGTTGAAGATTTGAGTTCAATAAATAATAACGTAACCCGTAATCTAAACTTCTGTACTCTACAAACAATGCGTTGGAAACCCATAGTTTTATTTATGGGAAGACAAAAAAATAAATTATTCCATCCTATAAAGCCCCAATTGTCGTTTAAACAACTTTTGATTTACGTTAAAAGGATCAGCCTGAGTGAAAATAAATATTTCACATCAAAGCCTACACCTGAACTCGATTAAACATTTTAAAAAGCTTTAATATTATCTATCAAAGCTTTTTAAAACATTCTTTATATAACAAACTGTTATTTGCTGATAATTATATAATGATCTCTTGGACCGGTGTATACCGAAGATGCATCCGAAGAAGTTTCTTGAACATTATGAGTTGGATTAGTAGTGCTGTAAGAATCCATTTTAGTAGATTTAGAAGTATGACTTTTCGAACCAAAATTATAAGTCAAACCTATAGAACCAAAAGCATCCCCTTTTAATGTATTACTTAATAAATGATCATAAATTTGTTCACCAGTACGGGTATATATATTATATAATCCCAATGTTCCTACTAACTTAAAATTTGATTTTGCTAATCCTACCTTAACAGCAGCGTAATTTGCGGATGGGTATGAAGCTTTCACATATCCACTATTTAGCAAACTGGTTGCCAATGCCTGATTATAAACCCCTCCCGCATGCACAGCATTGTAGTCACGGTACCATTGGGCGCTCTTAATTTGCGCGTCAGTCCCTTGCTCAGATGTTAAGTTACCAAATCCTTCGTTGTTGCTTTCTCCCACTAGGTCCAAATCAAAAGTTAACGCGTAGTTATTTTTCATGCCTATATACCAAATGTGTGTTAACAATTCATATCTGTAATACGTCATACCCTGGGAAAGGTCAAAAAATCTTTCGTCGGGTGTAGCCGCTACAGGTGTTGACATAATAGTTGCGTCTGCACCTAGCATAACAGGGCCAACATTTAAACCAATGTGCCCCCCCCACGTAACATATCTAGATTGAAACTCTGGTACCGCACCTAAAGGCCCGGGTGTTGTGGACTGATCATATCCCACACTACGATTTCCAATACCTGCAATCACACCAAATTCAGGAAATATTACTGGCTTTATACCTTTTTCCGCTATTTTTTCAGGATTAGAGAAATAAAGATCTGATTCAAGCCTTAATTCAACACCGTTTTGAGTGATTTTTGAGCCTCGCTGATCGAAAAACTGGCCATTTTGCATTTCTGGAACATAGTCTATTGGATCATAAGCGGTTCTATATTCAGTATGTCTACTACTTAAGCTTATTCGAGGATTAAATAAAATTGTATTTTTGATAATAGTAGTTTGTTCAACAGAACTGTAATTATTAACAATACTTTGACCTACAGTTTGAACTCCTAAAAAAGCATTGGGTTCAACTTTTATCGGAACATCCGGTGAAGATACTGCGACTAATACCAAATCAGCATCGGTCATGTTTTGTGTTTTATCTTTTTGAAAGCCGAGTGATTTAAATTTTTCTACCCCATGGCCTTCTAATTCCGCCACCCTTTTTTTTGAGAAACCGCTTTCCTGCGCCGGCATTGAACCATTACCGTCAATTAAAATGTTAAATAGTTTAACCGCATCTCTGATACCATAATGTAATGATGTTAACATCATTAACTCCATTGCTTTTGAACGTGCATTAGCTGCCAATTCTTCGCTATTAATAAGATTACTTTCTGTTAATAAAACAGGCCCAACGCTTCCAGGTACATTAACATTAAAAAACTGACTATTGTTGAGCGCTATGATCACATTGCTATTGTTACCCTTTTTTAAATCTTCCGTAAGTTTATCAACAGTAATTCTTGCTTTACTTTCATTATTAATGTCCACCTCTTGTAGTCTAATCAACTCAAAAAGAGCTCTTTTGTAATTTTCACGGGCTATGGTTGTATCTGAAACTTTATTATTAGGAATAGTGTGTTCCCTAAAATCTAACACTGCAGCCACCTCAGTTTTATCGCGAGATAAAAGTTTTCCTAACGTTACCGGAGAACCATCATAATCCAATATTTCCAAACCCGGGCTTTTACGAATTTCGGTAGTTGCAGCAGTGATAGTAATTGTATTAAATAATTTGGTGCCATAATCCCTATCCTTGTAGGATTGATATACATTTTCTTTCCATTGCGGTTGGGTAATCATCGCCGGCTTGTCGGAAACTAAGGCCCTTAAATTTTTCAAAACTAAAGGATTATTACTCGTTAAAATGGTTTCGTAATCATCAGTTTTAAAGGCAATCATTTCTCCTTTCGGCAAGTTTTGATTAATTAGGTTAAAAAGCGCAATTACTCCGCTCATACCTTGACCTGCAACATATTTAAGGTCACTATCCGAAAATATTTGCGATAAAGGAATTCCCTTTTTATTATCATATTTCGTTGTATCTTTTAAAATACCCGCAGCTTTTATGGCGCAGCCTAACAATCTTGAATCAGTTGAAATAGATTGAGTGGTTGACGAATAGTTTGAAAGTGATTCATCAGAAAACCGTTTTTGTTTAACGGTATCTTGAGGGGCTTGGTAAGATTGCGCATTACCAAGATTTGAAATTGCCATAATTAAGACAACCAAAAATCCAAAGTATATTTTTCCCATAAGTAAGTTAATTAATTTTTATTTGGTAATAATTTCCATTAAACCTAATAAAATTAATTTACTTTTGTTTCAATTAATTTTATTTCTATAATTATCAATCTTGTAATTATAGAAATTTCGGGCAGGTGCTAATTGCACTTTTAATAAAAATAGGTAGCTATTATACAATAGTTAATATTTTATCTCTTATTGATATTTAATTAAACATTAATTAATTATATTTGTATACTCGAACTTCAATAAAAAAACATGCGAAAAATTAACTTAAAAGCTCATTTATTATTTGCTACATTAATTGTATTCACGATGTTCACATCTTGTAGCAAAGATTCAGCGGGAGTTAACCCATCAAACCCGAAACTTACCAATACTTCACTATCAAATGTAAGTTACACAGCAACTACAGTGGTTACGGTTCCACCAAGTACGCCAACCGGTAGCATCTTGCGGGAAGAATGGGATAACGTAGTTGGCAATGATGTTTCAGAAATTCCGTTAACAACTACTCCTACATCAAGTTCGCAATACACATCCCTTGAGGGCCCTGTAAATGATGCTGATGAATATGGCGATAGGATGAGAGGATATATATACGCCCCAGAGACTGGAAATTATACTTTTTGGGTGGCCGCCGATGATGCTACACAATTATGGCTTTCAACCGATTACAATCCGGCGAATAAAGTTTTGATAGCATCTAATTTAAGCTGGACAAATTATCATCAATTTAACAAATTTTCGTCGCAACAGTCAGTTCAAATTACGCTTCAGGCCGGCAAAGCTTACTACATAGAAATTTTGCATAAACAAGGGGCTGGAGGGGCTAATTTATCTGTACAGTGGCAGCTACCAGATAATACGATTGAAACATCAATTCCAGGTAAAAGGTTATCGCCTTACGTTCCTGCTTCTACTTCTACGTATACTGTCTCACAACCCTTATTTTTATATGAAAAACATGATACTACAATAAGTGGTATGTCAATCAATGGTGGAACCGTTCCTGCCATATTCTTGAGCAAATGTTATAATATTACAATAACAGGCAATAAATTGGGGAATTCTACCGATGTTGGAGTGCACCTGTATGAGTGTTACAATATAACTGTAACTAATAATTATATAACTAATTCAAGTACAGGTGTATATGCCGAGCAAACCACCGCAGGAGGAATTGTTGTTACAAATAATCAATTTTTAAATATGCAGGGTCCGTTCCCACGCGGACAATTTGTCCAATTTAATAACGTGAGTGGGTCTAATAATTCAATTAGTAACAATAAATGCCAGGAAAACCCCGGCCAAAGTTTGAATTCACAAGAGGGCATTAATATTTATCAAAGCAACGGTACATCTTCAAGTCCAATTTTAGTAAATTCTAATTGGATTTTAGGTGGAGGACCCGGATCTGCCAGTGGAGGATTACAGCTTGGTGATAGTGGAGGTTCATACATCTATGCTTCAAATAACATAATTGTAAATCCAGGGCAAATGGGTATCGCAATCTCTGGTGGTAATCACATTTCAGTTGTTAATAACGAAATTTATGCTCAGGCCCAATATTTCACCAATGTAGGTATTGTTGTTTATGATGGTATTTCAGGTCAATACCCTACTAATGCTACTGTTAGCGGCAATTTAGTGAACTTCACAAACTCAAATAACTATTTAAACAATGCCTGGCTTGCGCCAAATACTACAACGCCTATCGGTTGGAACACAACAAATACATGGGGGGCAAATATAAACTCGTCAATTTTACCGGCAAGCATTGTAACGGCGCAATAGCGCTTAGTTGATTGATAAGCGTTATTGCATAAACTCAAATTTTTAGGAAATTAATGAGTTTATGCTTTATTGATTAATGTACTTAAACCCAATAATATGAATACACTTTTTTTAGTTGATGATAATAAAGTTGATCATTTTATCATGCAAAGCGTTTTAAGGCAAAACCCGCTTTTTGATTCTGTAAAGAGATTTGACTCTGGTGAGTCTATTATTAATTACTTGTCTGAAAACAAAGCATTCAATGCTGATTTGCCAGATGTTATTTTTTTAGATTTAAGTATGCCCCAGTTTGATGGATGGGACGTATTAGAATCATTAAATAGCTTTTACGGATCATTAGTGAAAAAGATTAAGGTGTATATAATTTCGGCATCCATAAATAAGCAAGACATTAATAAAGCCTTTACTTATCCATTTGTAAGCAATTTTTTTTCTAAACCAATAACCAATTCAAATTTTTCAATAATCGCGGCTGATATTCAAACTTACAATTTGGATTAAACTGTTAATATAGTTACAGTTATGAAAATAACTAATTATAAAGGTGAGTATATAATTTTATTTAACATTAAGCATTTAAGATCAAATAAAAATTATACCCAACAGTATTTAGCCAATCATCTTAATACGTCACAAGCGCTTTATAGTAAAATTGAACGCGGAATTGCGCCCCTTACAGTAGAAAGACTCCTATTAATTGCAGAATTATTAGATGTAAATGTTGCCTATTTATTTGCTAAAAAGTTATATAGAGTTGAAAATTAAAATGGATTGAAATCTGAATATATTCATCTACCTCAGATTGAACTATATCACTTATTATTTAGATTAATTGAACACCGGAAATGGAAACAATTATAATGCAAGACTCAGATAAGGATATACTTACCTCATTGTCGTGGGAATTAGAACATGCAGGATATAAGGTGCATCTCACTTATACGCTTGATCGAGAAGTACTCGAATTGATAGATATGGCAAAACCACATGTTGTTATTTTAGATTATAAGCTGAGCGGTAGTGATGCTATTCATATTTGCCATCTGGTAAAAGCATTCTACCCAAACTTGCCTGTTATCGCTATGAGTTGCAACGTAGATATTAGAGACACTTATGTTGAAGGTGGATTTGATACTTATTTGGATAAGCCATTTAAAATCCGCACTATGTTTAATTTAATAAGAAAGTTTATCCCAGAAAAAAATTTGCACCAGCACAATTAGGTAAACAAATCTTTGCCTTTATTAGTATTAGTTAGCTTTAAAACACTATACAATAAAGCAAAATCTAATCCAACTTGGTATCTGTTATAGATAATTTGGTCCTATGGAGCCTTTCATATAACGTTATTATATATTCCTGTAAATACGCAATTTTTATATTTTGCGCATCAATGGTTTCTTTAGCCACAGTTAGCTCGCTTTGATTATTAACTTCATTTGATGGGTTGTTAGAAACCATTTCCGATAATGAAACGCCAAAAACATTCGCAATATCTATTAGCCTGGATAAATTTATGTCTGTTGAGCCTGTTTCGATTTTAGAGAATGCAGGTACAGAAATCCTCAGCATCTCAGCAATTTCCGCTTGAGACCATCCTTTCATCTGACGAAACGTTTTGATCTTTTTTCCTATTTCAAACATCAATTTATGTTTTTTTAAGGTTTTTTACGGACCTAATATTTCTTATCGTATTAAAATTTTGCATACCAGACAGATTAGTAAAGTTAATATTTTACAAGGTTATTGATTTACGATCAACAATTCGCATTATTTTCCAGCTGTAGAATTGAACCGTATTCAAAAAGTAATCAATAACTCATATGTACTATTTTAGTAATCATATAGTTATGTATATTTTATTGCCATAAGGAAAATTACAGGCGGCGGCGCACCAATGAGCCCGTCCATTGCTCGTAAGGCGCTTTTATTATTATCGATATCACATGTAGATCAGGAACATGAATCTAAAGAAAATATTTCAAGTTTACTTTTTGATAGGGAGTGTGAGGTATTAAAATTAGTTATAGAGGGGAAAGGCTATCGCGCAATAGCAGAAAAACTTATCCTCAGCACTCATACCATTCGTAAACATATTTATTATAAATTACATGTAAGTTCTAAAGCGCAGGCAATAAATCTTGCATTACAGGGTAAATGGTTTAAAAATAATCAGTGAGGTTTCGCCTCAAATATTAATTTCCTGATTTTATTATTTAGTATTTCCGGTTCAAACGGTTTATCTATAAAATCACTAACACCTGCTTTTTTTGCTCTTTCTTTTTCTGAAGCCATAACTGAAGCCGAATAAGATATGATTGGAATATTTCCTTTATAGCTTTTAAGTTCCTGCCTTATTTTTTTAGTAGCTTCAATGCCATCCATTATAGGCATATGCGTGTCCATTAAAATAAGATCAAACTTATTGTTACACAATTTTTCAAATGCCTCCAGTCCATTAGAGGCAATTTCCACTCTAATGTTCCATTCCTTAAGCATCCTTAAGATCACATATTGACTTGTAGTATTATCGTCAGCTAAAAGTATAACAATTTCCTCAAATTTCGGTAGAGCCGATATCTGTGTTTTTTGAATTGATTGATCAATTTCCGCTTTTGCCAAAGCAAAAACATTTATGAATTTAAAAGTTGTTCCTGTGCCAACAATACTTTCGACAGATAGTGTTCCACCTTTTAATTCAACAAGTCTCTTTACTATCGACAGCCCCAATCCAGAACCACCAAATTTTTGCCATGACTTATTCCCAATTTGTTCAAACCTATTAAAAATATCCTTGAGATCTGACTGTGAAATTCCGATACCAGTATCTTTAATTATAAATTCTAATAAGGCTACGTCTTCTGTTTTATCTTTTAACTCAACTTTAATGATAACCGCTCCCTGCCGTGTAAACTTTACTGAATTATTAACCAGATTTGTAATGATTTGGGTAAGCCTAAGTGAATCTGCCATTAATAAATCAGGAATGTTCGGATCAATATCACATACAATATCCAATTTTTTATCTTGAGCCAATGGAAGCGCAATATCTGATACACTCCGAACTAACTTTTTAACATCAGTTCTTGTTCGTTGAATTAATATTTTCCCGGCATCCAGCTGTGCACTATCTAAAACGTCGTTTACGATGCCAAGTAAAGATCGGGATGAATATTCCATTAAATCAAGAATCTCTTTTTGATCGGGGCTATTAGTTGTTTCTTTTAATAATGCAAGCAACCCCATAATCCCGTTTAGAGGAGAACGTATCTCATGGCTCATGTTAGCTAAAAAATTCTCCTTAGTAACTTTGTCCTTTTGAATTTTTTCAATTCCGCTGTAAAGGCTTTGTTGATAACGTTCTAACTCATGATTTTGCTGCCTGATTTCCCGCTCATGCTTCACCATTTTTATAAGCGAATTTACCTTGGCCCTTGTGATATGAATATCCATAGGTTTAAAAAGGTAATCAACAGCACCAGCGTTTAAGCCTTTTAATACATCTTCCGTCCCCATAGAATATCCAGTCACCAGCACAACAATAATATCTTGAGTTTGAGGGTTAGCTTTCAGTATTTCAAGTAACTCAAACCCGTCCATCTCCGGCATTTTTACATCGATCAACGCTATAGATATATCAAACTCCTTGCAAATACTAATAGCATTTCGCGTAGATGTTGTAGTAAAAAGTTTTAAATTTTCTTGCTCGAGAGTTGAGGCCAACAATTCCACATTTTCAAGATGATCATCAATAATTAATATATTAATGCTTTCAGATTCAGATTGTTTCATGACTGGTTACAGGCAAAAGATAATTCGATATTAACCGATTAAAAAATTTACTTATTGTTAAGAAAAATATTTAAGATAAATATATTATTAATTAACAGCGTTACTCCTAAAAGTTTTAAATAATTTAATTTATTCAATGTAGGTCGTAACAAATAGAAGCAAAATTTCAATTTAAGTTAATTTCACTATTGAAAAATGACTCTATTCTATTTTCTCATTTACGATTTACAACAATAAAATAATATTATTAACCATTAATTATTATTATTTCACAAATGGTATTATATTTGCTAATTTAAATTTAAATAAACGCATATGAATTCGTTAATAGTAGTTGATGATAGTGAATTGGATTTTCTTATAGTGAATCATAATCTGCAAAAATATTCTAAATTCGACGCTGTAAGTTACTATAATGGCGGTTTACCATTTATGGATTATATAAACCAGCACGCTCACGAAAAAGAGAACCTACCAGATGCGGTTTTTCTCGATTTAAATATGCCGACGTTTAATGGGTGGGACGTTTTAAATGCTTTGAAAACCATTTATCCAACTTTAGCAAAAAAAATTAAAGTATATATTGTATCATCTTCTATCAATCCTGCTGATATTTTGAGGTCAAAAAGTTATGGCTTCGTTAAGCAATTTATTTCCAAACCCTTCACCAAAGAAAATGTGTTCGAATTTACTCTGTGATAACAAATAAAATATAAGTAAATTTTTAAAGCATATCAGGTTTTACCATTATAGTAATTCTTTAAGCCTACATCAATAATTTGTATTAAAATAACATTATTAACAAGCTACCTTAACCCTTAGTAAATTTTTGAGCTGTTAACTTTTGAATAATTTTTAATAATTTATTAATATCAAATGGCTTTGATATATAGGCATCATACTTGAAATTTAATACTGAAATTGCTACTTTATTGTAAGCAGACATTAAAATTACAGGTAAATTTCTTGTGCTATCATTTTCTTTAATCAATTGGCATATACGGCCACCCGTTAGCCCAGGAAGCATGTAATCTGTCAAAACAAGATCAGGATTGTGCTCGTTAATTAATTCTAATATATTATCTGCTCTTCGATACCCAATAACAGCAAATTTATTTGAGTTTAAAACAGTTTTTATTACGTCAATTATATCATTATCGTCTTCAATTACTAGTATTATTTTATCCATAGATAATTATAATTGTGGTCAATTCTTGGTTTTTGTTTCTTAATAACAAAAAGTATCTTATTCACATTTCTAACAAAGTTTGTTCAATGTCTTTTAGCTGTTAATCTGTTTCGCTGGCCTCAAACATTCTCATATATTAGCATTAATGAAAATTCAACAATAATTATGAAAAAAAGTTTACTTTTAGTTAGTAGATATAAACCGTTTAAAAATATCCATCAATTTACAATGTAAAAATAAAAAACCATGAATCACTACGCATTTGGATAGCTGGTTGTGCAACAGGTGAGGAAGCTTATTCAATGGCCATTTGTCTTCAGGAAAAATTGGGTGATAGTGCTGCAGTTTTAAAAATACAAATATTCGCGACTGATATTACTAATCAGCCAACACATAAGTATGGAATTAGCTACGCATATTTAGAACAACAACATTTTGTAGACATCCAAATAATTCCATTATATTATATTCGAGCGCGAACCGTTTTTTCCTCGTTTCATTTCATAAAGCATCAGGATCCATTGATTCTAATTTATTTGAAATTACGCGGGAGACCAGTGATTATGGATTCGATGCTGCAGCATTACGTATTGAACAATTGGAGAGGGAATTATTGCAAACTAAAGCCAACATGCGCGTTATTACTGAAGAGCAGGAAATCGCCAACGAAAAGCCTACAAAGCTATAATGAAGAACTACTTTCTGCGGGCGAGGAGCAACAAAGGCTGAATGAAGAACTAGAAACTTCAAAAGAAGAGTTGCAGAGCACAAATGAAGAAATCATAACAATTAATAAGGAATTGCTTGACCGGAATGAACAATTGAGCCAATCACGTTAATATACAGAAGCAATTGTTGATACGATTCGCGATCCTCTTTTAATATTAGACGATGACTTAAGGATAAGACGTGCCAGCCGAAGCTTTTATTCCAAATTTAAAGTACCTGAAAATGAAGTAGAGGGGCGTTTACTTTATGAATTGGGTGATAACGAGTGGGACATTCCTGTTTTAAGAAAGCTGCTGGAATATATTTTACCCGATAAATTTGCACTGGAAGATTTTAGAGTTAGCGCTGATTTCCGGCATATTGGCTCGCGAACATTACTTTTAAATGCTAGAAAAATTATTATAAAAAACGAGAGCAATTGATTCTACTAGCGTTCGAAGATGAAAATCCATAACATGCCGTGTGCAATAAAGTCGCAAAGCCAACTTTACCAAATTTCCGGAGGGGTTAGAATAATCACAGGCGTAAGTACTTAGGTAACTGTGGCTGTTAAATGCAACTAGCAGGTTGGATTATGAATAAGATCATGAGGCCCCATTACTTGAAATTTCAAGCATAACTGGTATATTGTTTTTACACCATCAAATTGCAGATATACTAGAGTTAGCAAGTCAAGATATTGCCCGGCCATTTTACCTTCGTTTAGTGTAAGTGTTAATAATTAAAATATTTTTTAATTAACAAAATATATAATTATCTTATTAATTAAAACAATTTAACTAATTGTCGCTTTATTTTATAAACCAATTAGAAATATTATGGCAACTACAAAACACAGCCACCACGAAGAGGCGGCAAGTCACCACGAATCCGCAGCGAAACATCATCGCTCTGCGCACACTGCACATCAGGAAGGTAATGATGAAAAAGCTGCATCACATGCTCATGCAGCTCAAGGTCATCATGCTAAAGCTGGTGAGCATGCAAAAGAAGCTTCTAAGAAGCATTCTGAATCACATAATTCTAAATAGTATTATTGATTTTGAGATAAACCCTATAGAAATCACTATAGGGTTTATCTGACGTAGAATTATGAATCAATTACTATACTATCTTTTTTCAGTTTTCTACATCAACCAGAGCTTACCCTATGCCACCCATTCGCAACAGTCGAGAACTACAAGATGCAATAGGACAATTACGCATAGATGCAAAAAATCAGCGAACTTTGCTGAAAGAAAAAATTTCATGCTCTAAAATAACCGTAGAATCGTTTTCATTATTATTTCCTCACATTGCTAATCTACATTGGCGTCAATGGATAAAACCGGCGATTCGCATTTTTCCTGCGGTCGCAACTAAACTTTTTCTAAAGCGCTCATCATTCATTGTCAAATCACTACTAGGCCTTGCCGGGCAATTGGGTTCAAAATCAATTTAATATAGTTCTAAAAAGTAGATCTCGATTAGATCGACATTAGGTATAAAGCTTTCCAAACCTACTTTTTCTTCTTTTACCAACTCAATTAGGTGGTCAATGTAATTTAAAACCGGTGCCTGCCCCTGATGAATGGTTATGCCTTTATCAAACATGCGGTGTACCGGGAAATTGTCACAAGGCGAACCGTAACACCCATGATGCTTACCTTGCCCACACGGCGCACCGCCTTGAAACACAAAAGGGCACAATGATCCGCGATGCGGGATTGATTTTAGCGGCTCAAAAAGTTGAACATTATGAGATTGCTACTTATGGTGGCTTAAGCACACTGGCATCAATGATGGAGCATGGATGATGTAGCAAAATTGCTACTTCAAACGCTTGAGAATGAAAAAGCCACTGACGAAGCATTAACGGTGCTTGCTGAAAGTATAGTAAATCAGGCAGCGGTTGCAGAGTAGAATCCTGTTCCAATAAATGTTGACCTAATTATCTGCAGCGGGTTATTCCATCAAACAAAAAACATGAAAAAATTAAATTATTATTTGTTGCAGAGGCATGTATGGGTGCGTTGCAATCTTGTTCTGGTAGTCACAAAGGACCGAGTTCTGATAATAACAAAACCGATAGCACTGTTACGACCGTTAAAACAGATTCCACTAAAACTGATTCTTCGGCTTCTGCAATGTCAGACACTACATTTGCCAGCAAAGCTGCAGTAGGTGGTATGGCAGAAGTAGCCTTGGGAAAAATGGCTGAATCTAAAGGCGCCAGCAAAGCGGTTAAAGAATTTGGCAGCATGATGGTAATGGATCATGGTAAAGCAAATGCAGAATTAATTAGCATTGCGAAAGCTAAAAATATTACCCTGCCTGCCGGCCTTGATGCAGAGAACCAGGCTAAAAGCGACAGCCTAAGCAAATTAAGCAGAGATTTTGACAAAGCTTATGTACAAGCGATGGTTGAAGGTCACCAAAAACACTTGCCTTATGCAAGCAGAAGCCGCTAATAATAAGGATGCTCAATTAAAAGCGTTTGCAAGTAAAACTGCACCAGTGGTTCAAGGCCACTTGACGAAAATAACTCAGATACAGTCAACTATGAAATAATTGAATAATAAGGTAAACCGCTCTAAAAGGTGGTTTATTTTTCAGACTATTTTAATTAATTTTTGTTGATACGATATGGAAGCAACAGAAAAGGCATTGATTTCGGGATTTATGGGCACTAATTTGATGACTGCTTTTAGTTACCTGGCAGCCGAATTGGCAAAAGAAAATTTTAGCGAACCCCGTCATCTATCGGTGATGTTAAAAAGGCTGGCACCCGGAATCCCAAAAAGCTGGCAACGAGTTGCGGGTTGGGGAGCACATTATGCTGTTGGCATTTTATTTGTGCTTGTTTATAAAGAAATGTGGGAAAGCGGTAAGCTGAAACCATCCATCAGCTCTGCTTTAATACTTGGCACATTAAGCGGGGCAATTGCAATACTAATCTGGAAAGCTACTTTTAAGGCACATCCGCTTCCGCCATGGATTAATTATCGTAATTATTATTTACAGCTTTTACCCGCCCACATTGTTTTTGCGGTTGTATCAACTATTACTTATCGCTTGTTGTCGCATCGTGAAATTGTTAATTATGAGGAGTTATACAGATAATGTTATTTATTAACAACTAATATAGCTAAGTGTACATCGGTTAATTACGTCCATCGTACTTCTTACATTCAGGTAGTCGGTATCCTGCAATATGCAAATTCGAATGTAGGAATGTCAATGGCCCGATTTCCTTCACTTGATAATCAAACAATGATCTTATCAGGTGTAATAGGCAAATCTCTTACTCTTTTGCCTGTTGCATTATAAATAGCATTTGCTATTGCCGCGGCCATACCTGTTACGCCTATTTCACCTATGCCGCGTGCACCTAATGGTGAAATATAAGGATCTGGCTGGTCAATAAATTGAATTTCCATTTCGGGTGCATCGGCATGTACCGGAACTAAATATTGCGCCATATCCCGGGTAACAATTCGGCCATTATTAGGGTCGTATTGTACGTTTTCCATCAACGCCATCCCCATGCCAAATAGCATGCCTCCTTTAATCTGGTTAGTAGCCGTTTTCAGGTTCATTACCTTGCCAATATCCATTACCCCAACAATCTTATCTACCTTAACTGTTCCCAAATCAGGATCAACTAAAACCTTAACAAAGTGTGCACCGAAAGAGTGAAATGCATAGGGAGACCTGTCAGTTTTTTCATCCTGCTGCACTGCAGCGTTGGTTTTACTTTCATCTTCTACCTTAGCTTCCGGGGTGCCTGCAACTGCGGGTTGTGGCTGAGATGGGCGCGTAGATACATTAGTTTTTGCGTCTGCCTCAACCTTATCCATATTATTTCTGCTAAGTATAGCAGTCAACATTTCACCTTTACTATTGTCGCTTTCCAAATAAATTCGGCTGTTACCGGTAACTATATCTCCAGATTTTTGACCATATAATGGTGATGCAGCATCAGCTATTGCCATTTTCATGATCTTATCAATAGCCCCGAGTGAAGCCGCTCTTATTGGCGGCCCAACACTTGCCGTAACCTGCGACCCGCCTGATTGCGCGCCTTTAGGATATATACTATCGCCTAATTTTACGGTTACTTTATCAACAGGTAAACCGAAAGCATCGGCCGCTATTTGTGTAGCAATGGTATAGGTTCCGGTGCCAATATCCTGGGTTCCGCATAAAATTTCGGCATGGCCATCCGCAAAAAAAGTGGCTTTAGCTGATGACGCACTACGATTGGCAGGATAAGTAGCCGTAGCCATACCATATCCCACTAAATAATTTCCTTCTTTGGTTATACCGG
>Ga0302300_1000243_pt1 | contig 43424 bp, 38 predicted proteins | sample III_Palsa_E1_1_FD_198756 | JGI IMG/M metagenome (GOLD analysis project Ga0302300, IMG submission 198756) | Peat permafrost microbial communities from Stordalen Mire near Abisko, Sweden - III_Palsa_E1_1 | ecosystem: Environmental > Terrestrial > Soil > Palsa > Peat permafrost | place: Sweden...
ATCAGGATCATCATGAAATGAGGTATCCCGATGTCTATCAGGATCATCATGAAATGAGGTATCCCGATGTCTATCAGGATCATCATGAAATGAGGTATCCCGATGTCTATCAGGATCATGGTCTTTGTCAAATTTAACAAAAGCACGATATTGTTTCACGAATTTATTGTAGTCACTTGGACTTCTTCCCCGAACAATCGGTTTGTTTTTCTTCGTCATTTTTTCTTCGACGATTGATTCATTTGTCTTAGTTTTGTCATCTTTCCGAGCATCACTAGGCATTGAAGGCAAAGTTTGATTGAATCGTTCAATCATTTTATCGGCATTCGCCGTTTTTTCTTCGATAATAGGTTCATCTGTCTTGGTTTTGACATCTTTCCAAGCATCACTAGCCATTGAAGACATAGTTTTCTTGTCAAATGAATTGAATTGTTCAGTTATTTTATCGGCATTCGTCGTTTTTTCTTCGATAACAGGTTCAAAATAATTAATGCTGTTTCGACGACAAAAGATCTTCCATCCCTCGGGACCAATTTTATAACAATTCCATGCACGTTTACACATTTTGTTAAATTCCTCAACATTGACACAATCATTGAATAATCTGTATTGAATGACAAATTGACTGTAGGCAAATATTTTTGTTTTTGAATCATCAATAAGGGTTTTCTTCACATCAACAGCTTTAGGAATACAATCCAATTGCGTGATCGAAATTTTCACACCATAATGAATGTCATTTCCGTCATCTCTGATCCACAAAGAACAATGAACAGTTGACTTAATTGATGATTCCAATGTCACAATAGACTTAATATCTTTCAATCCGAATTTAATTGGTGTTTTATTGTTAATCGTAAAATCAACATCTAAATAGTCATATGTGCCATTTTTTGACATTCTAAATGGACATTTCAAAAAAGCAATTCGTGATCCAGGTGCAATCGTATTAAAAATGACACATTTTTGATAAATTGCTGTATCATGAGCACCAAGCACACCAAAAATTTTTTTTCTTGTAGTCTGTGATGCCATGAATTCATCAAAACGAGTGAAAAAATCAAATTGTCTCTCACCATCAACTGTGTGCACATCAAGAGGATATCTCAGAAAATGATTAGAATCATCAAAAATAGGTATATGTGCAAGACTATTCAATTTCGTCGAATCCAATTGAATATACAATGGATATGTCCCATGAATCGGATCGTTATAAACCAAACTGGGCTCATCAATTTCATCAATATCCAATTTCGAAACATCAACCGGATGAATATGTTTCATCGAAAATTGTTTAGATTTAGGCATATCATTTTCGTAAAATTTAAGGTGATCCATTTCGTAAATACTTTTAATCTCTATTATAAGTATTTAATTTATCAATTTTTTTACACTGTTTATGTATGAAAAATTGACAAAAAAAAGATATTCTAAACAAGAACCAAGTAATGGAGTTACATATTGATGATTTGATCGCTGGAAAGATAGATCAGTTACCTCATCATCATGAAATGAGGTATCCTGATGTCTATCAGGATCATCACTACGAATCATCGTTATCAAGTCTAAAACAACTACATCATATTATCATTCTCAAAATATATCATAAAAAAGAAATAGATGATGAGATGGCAAAGTTTGTTCGATCTGATATATCATGGAGTATCTTTGACAATATTAGTATTTGGGACTATTTTGGTGATAATTTTTTAAAGGATTACATGCATACGATATCTGCATATTCTGAAGAGAAAATGAAAAATATAACAAGTCGATCAACTTACAATTTTTTACTATTTAATTTGCTAAACACCGAGTTTTATGATCAGATACTCGATCGATTCATTGGACATTACAAATATATCAATGATCCATATTTCCTTGTTATCAATTTACTCATTTATAGTGTTTCGATCTTTTACACAGGAGGATCTGATAAAAATAAACTTCACAAATACGTTAATACACTGATCAAATATATCAAAATATATGATTTTGATATTTACAAGACTGATGCCATAGCAGAGAAAAATCCAGAATTGAATATGATCGATTTTGAAAAAACATTCAGAATAAGTAAACAAATTCCAGAAGATGAAGATATCATTGATAAAATTATACGTCAAGGTAAAAATAGTAATCTAGATGAAATGATTTTTTTAGCCAATTCATTTCACAAATTATCAGAAGAGAAACGACAAGAAACATGGTCGTTAATGAAATCATGGTTCAATGAGAGACAACTGTATAACATTATTAAATCATCAACATGTCTTGAATTGTTAAATTTTGCTTTTGTAGATTGTGACATAGTCGAAATGTATCATAAATATCATGATGTGACTAAAAAATTATCATTTGAATTTGTCAAAAAAGTGATGACAATAAAAAAAGACAACGCTCCATTCTTGTTTATTTCAATTATTTTGAATTGTGATAAAGTTTATTTGAATAGAATGTTACCTCATGGAATGTTAACCAAGAAAATTGTTCTGGTACTATTTCAAGGTATTGAAGTGATGTCAGGTATTTAATTGTTCTTCATATGAAAAATAATTAAAATAGAGATATATATTTGACTGACCGTGGTATTTTTTTAAGATGTGTTTTATGTATTTTTAAATATTTGACTGTTTTTGGAATCTGAAAAGTGAAATCGTGTTCATGCATAATTTCTAATTTTTCTAATTCAGGTTGGTTTAAATAAAGTAAAAGACAAGAAAACCTCAGTGATTTCAATGATAGATGATCAATGTTATGACTAAAAAGAAGACCAAGTGTTAAGTGTTTGATTGATTGTGGTAAATTATCCAAAAGTTGATCGAAATCGTCACCAAAAATGATTCTTTTTAATGATAGCGGTAAATTGTTAATTGGTTGGTTAAATTTTTCTCCACAATGAATGACTAATAAAGAAGGTGCAATCAGATTATCGAGTGTTTGATTAAAATATTTTGATAATTTTAAATATCTTAATGATGAAGGTAGTTTTGTAATCGGTTGGTTAAATAATCCGGGATATATACCATCATCTGAGGAATCATTATCAAAACTAATATATTCAATTGATGATGGTAAATTGTCAATTGATTGATCAAAAGAATGACCGAATTTTATTTTTTTAATTGTTTCAGGCAAGTTATCAACAAGTTGATTAAATGAGAAACCAAGATTGACAGAAATGACAGTTGATGGTAAGTTATCAATCGATTTATTGAAAGACTCACCAAATGTTATACTTGCGATAAATGGATAAAGGAATTCTAAACCATCAATTATTTCATCGAAATCATCATATGATGTCAAATGAGTTTTTAATGGTGTTTTTTTTAAAGAGATGAATGTCTTTAGTGATTGAAAAATGGTGAGAGATATTTCAGATAAGAATAAATGTTTGATCGTTTGCGGAAGATTGGTAAGTGAACGATTGAATGTACGACCAAATTTAATGTGTGATAATTTTTGTGGTAATTTATCGACACAATAATTAAAAGAATAACCAAAACAAAGATATTTTAAAGATTGTGGTAAAAAATCAACACGCTGATCAAAATCATATCCAAATTTCAAAAACACAAGCGAAGGTGTTAAATGTTCTAATGCATCAACTTTTTGATTAAAACTACCCTCACAAATTAAATGAGTCAGTGAACGAGGTAATATCATAATTGACGAATTAAAAAAATATCCATAGATGATATGTGTAACGGTACATGGTAAAAAATTATTACTATGCAAGCGCGCATCATTAAATGCAATACATTTTATTGTTTGAGGAAATGATGTTATCACGGAATGTTTATGATATGACACCTTAATATCACAAAAAGGATTTATTTCATCTATAAAATCTTTGACTGAAGAAACTTGAATAATATTGAATCTTCTTAAAATGGACAACAATTTCGAAGACCGATAAAATGATAATAATGATTTATTTGACAAGTATTTAAGTATATCTGCCTGTAATTCATACGATAAATAATGCATTTAATGTCTGTTATATTGATTGTTCGATAATCAATTTTTTCTATAGTGATAACAATTTGATTTGTTACTTGATAATAGTTTGATATGTTACTTGATGGTAGTTTGAGTAGATACTTGATGATATTTTGACTATTATTTTAGTATGCGTTGTTCAATAATTATTATAATTTAATGTATAAAGTGAGGATTGAGTTATTATCAAAATTATAATCAAGAAAGTAGTCAAATGATCGTCAAGAAAGTAGTCAAATTATTGACAAGTAACAAGTCAAATGATCGTCAAGAAAGTAGTCAAATGATCGTCAAGAAACAAGTCAAATTATTGCCACATAATCAATGTAACAATAATTTAAGAACAGGATCAACCGAAATTTGCTTCGGTATAACAATTTTTATGATTTACTTTTGAAATAAACGTTTAATAAATTACTGATACTTTTATCTTGAAACCAAACAGAAACGGTAATATCATGAGACCAAGAATTCTCATCGTCTTTAATAAAAGTAATGACAAAATTCTCATCAGTGACTTCAATTTCGTAATTATCTTCGTCATCGAAAACGAAAAATAAATAATCGTGATATTTTTTTTGTTCCATGTATTCTGTAAATGTTGACATGTTTTCGAATCGGTATACTTCATTGTGATAATAAGTAAATGATGGTGAAAGGTGTGATTCACCTTGAATGATGACCATAATATCATAACGATGTACTTGTATTAAATTTAAATACTTACAAATATTTTCTTGCTCAATACGTAATTGATAGTTACCAAGATCCTCATCACGACAGAAATCAGGATTATTCTTAAAATTTTTTGACGTCAACATAATTTCTGAAGGAATTATCTTTGTTTGAAGCAACTCATTAAACAGAATAATATTTTGCGTTGTCGAAATAATCGTCACAAACAAATTTTCCTCATAATGAAAATCAGAGTTAATTGTGCGAGAAGTTGGTTTGTGTTTCACCAAATACGTTGTTTGAAGATGAAATGTTATTGTTTCATTTGATAAATTAAAATTAGTTATCAATGGATGATATCTCGTATTATCGCCAAGTGATTGATTGAATAACACACAAAATAATGACGTTCTGGTTTCACAATTTAAGAATGAAAGTGCATCAACGTATTCGTCAAAAACATACGTTTCATTGACATTACGACAATACAAATCTTCAATTTCTTCATATTTTTTAACAACATAAATATTAGAATTAATTTCACCTTTTAAATGAATAATGACATTGTTATTATGCTTAGTCAACAAATCCGAGATGAACACTGGGTGTTGATCATTCAATGTTGTGAATTCAGGTTTCATTACTATTTTTATTTTAGTGGTGATTTAAAATCAATTTTTTCTAGAGACAGGATATCGAAAGAAACAAATTGCAATTTTACCGTCAGAAGAAATTCAATTTTTTTCATGACTTACCAAAGGTTGCTCCGCTTACCAAAGGTTGCTCCGCTTACCAAAGGTTGCTCCGCTTACCAAAGGTTGCTCCGCTTACCAAAGGTTGCTCCGCTTACCAAAGGTTGCTCCGCTTACCAAAGGTTGCTCCGCTTACCAAAGGTTGCTCCGCTTACAGTTATGAAACAAGTGTAAATTGTAACTAGAATGGTTCAATTTTTTCATATTCCAATGCAAAAAATTGATAAAATGATCTTTTAGCTAAACATTAAATAATCAATAAACCACAATGTCACTTATTGAACTAAATCTTGGCGGTGTGAAGAAAATGACGGTACTTGAAACAACTCTGTTAGGATCAGATCTATTGAAAACTTTACTTAAATACAATAAGATAGATAACACTTTATACGTTGATTGTCATCCCGATTTGTTTATTATTGTCTTGGAATATTTGAGAATCGGTCACATAATTAATAACCAATTCGATACTGAAGTTATTGTGGGATTATTTGGGTATTATTTTGGTGATTTGATTGAGGATATGATTAGAAAAATCTATAAAATTCAGTCAATTGGAGAACAAGTGTTTGCAGGCAATAAAGTCATAACGTTTACTGAATCAACGATTGTCAATTTTTCACCGTTTATATGGTGTGAAATGAATATTCAGAATCTCAACAAGTATAAATTTCAACCAATTAATAGTACTCATTTTTTTTCTGATTTTACTGGATCATACATTAATGAGACATTAAGTATTACAAAATTACATCCAATGGATAGTGTAATTATTGCAGACATTAAAAAATGGTATTCACAACCATCGCACATTAGAATTACTGATGTGTATGATAACCGATTAGGTATGACAATAGTTGAAAATGCTGATAACATAGTAGCAATAAAATGTTATGTAACGTATAAATATCATGTGGAAGAGTTTTTTTATTTGGATGTTCATCATGAAAATGAAGTTGTCGAAATAAGTTATACATCTTGCAAAGATACATTCAAAAAATTTTGTGATCATTTTATGAGTCAAAATCCTAATTTGACACTCTACAATTACTTAACTAAATTCACTTCTGAACTATTAGCAACACCAATTCTACCATTAGCTGATCCGCAACAATATCAAACAAAAAGAATATCATTGAGTGATGCTAATGATGCTAATGACGCTAACACCAATAATGACATTTTCTTATTGAAGACAGAAAAGAAATATTACATTTTGAAATGCGAAGAAAATATTGTCATCGTAATTGAAGGCATTAAACTAATCAAAAGAAAACATTTCTTTCAATTGTCCTTCTAAACCAAGACAAAATGAATAGCTACCATACCACCTCGTTCCTTAATTGATTCATCCGTGTAAAATTCATGATACACATCTTTCACTGCTCGTTTATGAGGAATACCTGGTAATAACTCTGATACACCTTCTTTATCAATCATATCTTCTAGAGTAACATAATGATTAATATGAGTAACCTTAACAGGAAATTTTCTTCTTTTGTTAAAAAAGACAACTTCCTTACCAACCCAATGACTATACTTATCAGGATCACCTCGGCGACCTTCTACTTTCTTTTCTCCAATCTGAATGTAAAATAACCATGGTTCCTTAACAGACAATTCAAATTGAGGTGCCCCACCAAAAATAGCATCCATTATTATTGACAAAGATAAATTATGGTTTTATCAATTTTTAGAATAAAAAACATATCATATACTAAATGCAACAACAAAAAGTATGTCGTCGCTGTGATAAATCTTATCATGAAAGTCTTAGTGGATGTCCAAAATGTACAGTTATTAATAATCGTCAATGCTATATTCCAATTCCAGGTCCACCAGGATCTACTGGTCTTCAAGGATTTATCGGTGCTACTGGTTATATTGGGAGTACTGGTATTCAAGGAAATAATGGAGCCACCGGTTTTGGTTCTACAGGAATGATTGGTGCCACTGGGTTTAATGGAGCAACTGGTTTTAATGGAGCAACTGGTTTTAATGGAGCAACTGGTTTTAATGGAGCAACTGGTTTTAATGGAGCAACTGGTTTTAATGGAGCAACTGGGTTTAATGGAGCAACTGGTTTTAATGGAGCCACTGGGTTTAATGGAGCAACTGGTTTTAATGGAGCAACTGGTTTTAATGGAGCCACAGGTATAGGAACTGTTGGAGCAACTGGTTTCAATGGTGCAACAGGTACTGTTGGAGCAACTGGTACAGGAACTGTTGGTGCAACTGGTTTTATTGGTGCAACTGGTACAGGAACTGTTGGACCGACGGGTCTTCAAGGAAGTACTGGTGTTAGTCAAGCAGTATCTTATGGATCATTCTCGACAATTAGTACCTCAACACAAACATTAGCTCAATCACCTGCAATTGGTGGTTCAATATCGACATCACAATTTGTGACATTTACTAATACTGGTGCATCGCTTGGAATAACTTATGTTTCAGCACCGACATCAATTATTGGATTATCAATATCTGGTACATATTACATTGTTTATACAGTCAATGTACAAACAACATCGACATCAAATAGTTTTATGTTAGTTTTAAGTAGAAGTAGTAGTCCTTACACAGCCATACCATTATCAATTACTGGTGGAAATCAATTTCAATTAACCAAGGAATTAACTTTTGCAGGTCAAAGTGGTGATAAAATTGGATTAGCGAATAATAATATATCCGGAACAACACAATTATGGAATACATCATCAGGTAATCCAATTGTTATCACTGCTCATAATATCACACAAGGATCACTGACAACAACTTTCACATCTGCTGATTTAGATCTTTCGTCATTTACACCAACAACAATACCAAATACTGTTTGTGTTTTAGTGCAAGTTCAATGTTCTTTACCAATTGATCCTGGTATCATTATAACAGATAGTACAAATGTGACATACGTGGACTACCCAGCATCGGGAGGTGTTAGTGTTGATGGTTTATTACGATCATATGTTTTTAATCGTGATCTTGTTCCGGCAAACGCAACATTAAATATAACATTTACATCATCGATATCGATCATATCAGCATTTATGGAAGTTATTGCATTAAATAGTACCTCATATCCATCAATTGTTGCTGGATCAGTTAATTTTAGTACGTTTTTAATTACTGCGACACCAGTATCAAGTACCAAAATTATTGGTCTTAATCCACAAATTGGACAATTAATGTTGGGTGGATGTTTCGCTACTTGTCCATCCACAACAACAGATAATTTAAATTACACAAATCTATCCGCAACTATTCTCGATACAACTAGTAACAACCCTCAAGGAACATCAATATATATTGGTGGATCCTTCTATCAATTTGCAACATTTATGGGTTCTCAAGGTAGTAGTCTGACATTAAATAATACAACTGGAAACCCAGGGCGTGGAATGATATATGGTATTATCATCGGAACAACTTCAACATTCGGTCAGAATGTTCCCGATTCTGCAAGTATTAGTCTTGCACTTGTTGGACCATAAAATATCATTATTGAATAATTTCAATATTGATATTAGTGTAAAATATTATTTTTAAGGTTTAACTTTCACAATAACTTGATCAATTAGTTTCAATTTTTTTATAGATTCAATCATTTTTGGATCAGTCTTTCGATCAACATTAAATGATTGTATAACACCATTTTGTTCAAATAAATCAATAATGTATCGATGAACCTTATCAGGAGGATTTGGTCTTTTGTATTCTAACAATTCCTGTCCAGTATGTATACCTGGTATGTTAATTTCAAGAAAATGTATTAAAGTTGTTGTCAGTTCAGGAACATCAATATCATACATTAGGATGGTGTAATATTTATTTGGTGCACAATCCCAATGAAAACTAATATTTTGTGTTTCAAGTTTCTGAAAAATTTTTGATCTTGCATCAATATCATCGAAACGAACTTCCATTTAATTAACAAGAGAAATTAATCAACGCAGTCAAGTAAATCGTTCATTTCTTTGGCTTGTTTTTTCGAAAGTAAATCAGAAAAAGTATTAATGACACTAGAACACTGATCAAATAATTTTTCACGATCATTGGTATTGAGTGATTCAGTCAAATTTTTAAGATCATCGAATTTGACAGTTTCTTCTGATTTGACAATTGCGTTCATTTCGTCAACCTCATCCATATCGAAATTCGGGACTTCTTTTTGAGATTCAGATTGAATATGTGATGCCAATAATGATTTCATCCTATCTATCATGTCATTTCTCTTATCAATCAATGTATCTTCATTTATTGACGAAATTATGTCAGATAATTTAATCTGTTTTTTATCTTGTTGTACGTTAATAAATTTAGTAAGATTATCAGACTCAAAATCAATATATGGTCTGTTTTCATATTCTGAAGATGTCATAAAACCATGATCAAGTAATGCACGTTGTGTAAAATAAGGAATTTCATCTGGTATATCAAACTTGATCTGTGAATTAGAAATTGATGCAATAACTGAAAGAATGAAATTAGCTATTAGTATACCAAATAATTCATTTGTTCGTAAACATGAATCGAAACTATTTATTTCCGTTTTGTATTTAATAATGAATTTATCATATTTATCTACATAATAACTGTCATTGACGAATACAAATGTATATTCGAATTCGTCATTGAATAAAAAATCAGTATTCCCTGGTGTGTATTCTTTAATACGATTTTTAAGGAACAAATACATCGAAACTTTATCTTCATCGTGATTCAATTTCCTAAAAACTTCGAATAAAATACCAGTACGATAATGATCAAGAATAAGTTTATTGGTGTGTCCAACAATATCTTTAATGTATTCGTCCATTTTAGTGACAAAATAGATTATTATTATATTTAGTTAACTTATCAATTTCACGAATCTGTCTCTAGAAAAAATTGAATTTTTACAGTTACCGTTTATTTCTTCGACCTACTGCACACTGGAAGTGTAAAAAAATTGAAGTTTCAAATATAACAACAACTCAAATTATAATTAAACATTGTCATGTCACACACAGTTCAGTTCTATCCTTATGATTGGCAATACGATTACACTTCTATCACAATTCCGAATTATCTCATTCCAAGACCCAAGAAGATCATTCCAATTGTTGATCCAAAAGAGAAGGAAGAACGAGAACGGAAAGAAAAAGAAGAGAAAGAACAAAAAGAACGAAAATATCGTGAAATAAAGGAAAGAGTGGAACAAAGCAAGAAGGAACAATTGGAAAAACAACTAGCTGAGAAAGACTCTAAGAGAAAGAAACAAGAAGCATCTGGTATTTATGCTTTCGAGAACTACGAGCAGATCATGAATGCAGATTTTGAAAATTACACGAAATATAAATTCTGGGAATATGTTGGAATGAGAAGTGGTTCTCGAGATGACTTTCTGACATATTATAACATGGAACTTCACAAAGTTGCCATTCAACTAAATGGACCATGGATACATCCCGATAATCATTCTTACAAATACATGGATATGGAACAAATAGCATCCTTTCCTGTACATCGGAGTAAATCATTAACGATTACTTCATCAATTCCGATTTTTGATCCTGAAAAGACGATTTACGAAACATTGAATTTGAGCTATCTTCGACCTGGTAAAGTGGGAATAACACATATCACACAGACACCAAAAGCAAGTGAATTTGTGATCACGGAAAATATTAAGGAACATTTTCTGAAACATATTTCTGTTATCACACAACAAAATCCGCAGTTATTTACCAAATGGCGTCTTGTCGGTAAGACATTCGAGTTAGTGTATGCTAAAAATGATGGAATGGTGTTTTTTGACGATATCATGTTGCACTGTTTTATGTGTGCTCAATGCAAAAATGATTTCCGTTTAAACTTTGTTGTTAACAGTAATTCATCAACACCGTTATCGTCATATTTACCAGCAAAATTCTGTTGTGGTAAAACACTGAATGAGATTTTCAAGTATGATATTGTGACTATTACGTATCAGTTTCAGTAATATTTTTTGTTATGTCTAAGAAAAAATATTATACGAAAAATTTAATGGGAACCGGTTCAATAGATATCTCACGAAATTTACTTCCAATTTCGCTCATGTCATCAATTTTCAGAATTGCCAATAACCCAATTACTCCAGCCTTTTTGATGTTGTTTTTCGAGAACTGGCGTTCAAGATCTCTTATCAATTCATCACTGTCAAATTTGCGAGGAGTATAAATCCATTCATTATTTTTGAAATTGAGAAAATGATTCATATGTTTTTCATACCTATTTTGATGACGATTAACAACTTTCATTTTCGAATAATGCACAAATTTCACAAGTGCATTGACATACTGAAAAATATATCCTTTCGGTAAATCTTGTTTCACCAAGAAATAAGCCATGTACTGAATGACTGACGGAACATCATATCGCTCAATCGATGCTAAACAACTGCATGAAGGAACCCATTGTTGATTCGACATTTTGAAACGTTCTGGAACACAAAATATAAATTCATCAATATCATAATATCTTATTCTATCGATTATGTCAAATGATTCCCAAGCAGACATAATTGTTGAGAAGAACTTGAACTTATCACTGACAGTCATTTTCTCGAAAATTTTCATTATTTTGATCCAAATACCTAATTGCGGAAATGACAATTCATGTATCATCGTAAATAACTCTTTCAAATGAAGATGATTAAATGGATCATTTTCAATAGACATCAATAATTGAAAGATTTTCAGACTTTTAGATTCATCACATGACAAATTGTTATTTTGTTTCGCAAATTCGACAAATGTTGAGTAATCATGCTCTTTCTTTGTCTTGATATGTAAAATGTTATTGGTGAGAACGGTAACATTTTCTGATTGAAAGAGTTTTGATGTATTTGAAAATCGCGTCATTAAACTATCATTGCATGGTTTATAATAAATAACAAGATCATGTGTTTCTCTACCACGATAAACAGTAACCGCATTACTACATGTCTCACTCTTCGTATTACTCACATCATTACTAAAATACTTATATGATTCATCATCAACATTTGCAGAATGATCAACAACATTCACTGTCAATGCTTCAATATCAGATGATCGCAACTCAATATTATCAAAAACATTTTTCAATTGATTAATGACAAGATCAGGGGAACTAAACAAGGTTCGAGACGTATTGACATTAATTTTAACCATGATAACTTACTTATTATTATTATTAGATAAAGTGTGTATTGATCAATTTTTTCCGTTTTAGAAAAACTGTCTCAAAGAAAAATTGAGTTGTTCCGACTACACTTTATTCTTGAAACTTCCAGTGTAAAAAATTGAGTTGTTCTAACTACAATTTGTTCTTATCGACATCATGTCTCAAAGAAAAATTGAAAAAACTATCATCATAAAGTTAAATAATGATTTCACTAAAACGATTCTACTTATTGCTCAATGCTGATTATCAACCTGGAATAGCTCCTGATATAGAATTATTCAGTAATGACGAGTTAACCAAAAAAGAAAGATTGATGATTAAAAATGGCAAATTTGTGGAATTGACAACATATTGTTTTCCTGATAGTATCGGCACACCGTTATTCAGTCACTTTTGTCATTATATTACCTGGTTATTCTTGTTTGATGATTATATGGATCACAATTCTTATGATGTCCCTTACCTTATTCAACAAATCAACAATCGGGTTAGCACTGATTCTGATAGACATCAGAATACCTCATTTCATGATGATCCTGATAGACATCAGAATACCTCATTTCATGATGATCCTGATAGACATCAGAATACCTCATTTCATGATGATAAATATGGTCGATTGCTTCTTCCCATTCTCACAAATTTGCCGGAACTAGAGGAGACTGTGATTGAATATTTGCGAGGAATTGGTGGTGTGAAAGGTGAGACATTTGATGAATATGTTGAAAGAAGAATGTTTGATTCAGCGGTTTATACATTTTTCCCAATGGCTAAATTAATTGATCCAAGTTTGACATTAGATCAGAAAAATGTTTTTAGAAAAATTAATCTTATTATTTCACTTGGTAATGATTGCTTCTCTTATGAAAAAGAGAAGGATATCGATGAAATTTCTTCAGTTAAGATACTGATGACAAATGGATATACATTAGAATCAGCTGTCGATTTTATTTACGAATATATTCTCAAAGAATTCAATGATCTTCAAAAATTACATCTCAGTAATGCTGTCAAGAATGTCTTGGATGGAATAACAGTCTGGACATTTCAATCCAATCGTTATAAATCAGGTACATCACCATTTTCCGAATTACGTCATTTAGAACCTTAAAAAATTAAAAAAATTGAATTTTTGTTTCAATCGACATTCTGTCTCTAGAAAAAATTGATTTATTATTTATTATTTATTCAACAATAAATAATAAATGTTCGGATATGTTGTCTCAGGTGTTATTATTTTTGGTCTGATGTATTTCTTGAATGAATGTCGTCACCAGAAACATTGTACGACATTAGTGAGAAGTAACAACAGACCTTATGTCTTTCTGATGCACAACACTCATTATTTTGATGAACTGAAGAAGACATATTTTCAAAAATTCCAAAGTGGATATAATTCCTCATTCACTTTTGGTTACTTTGCTGGATTTATCAATACACTTTCCTCTTGTCATCTGAAGAATAAATTGCGAGAAGAATTGTTCGTTGATGGAAATTATGATGTGAATGTTGTTTGTGATTTTGTCAATAGTTTTAATTATATAGAAATACCAGAATTTTGGTATGATAACCGATTTTACAAACACTATCCTATTCGAATTCATACAGATAACATGAGTGTCTTGATTTCAGATCCTCAATACGTAATCGGTATTATTGACGAATTATTACATCCAGATACAAAGTTAATCACAAGAGGTTATTTGTTGAGTCATTTGGAATTTTTACTTGCTCGACAACAGAGTTACTTGAATCATAACCATCTATCTAATGAAAGTGTTATCGAACATAATACATTCACGAATGAACAATTGTCGATAATTCGAGATTGTCTATTGGAACAAGATAATGAAAAATTATCTAATGTATTATTTGGTTGATGAAGACAATGACTTCATGATGAGTGATATCAGGGAAAATATCAATAATAGTACTATCACGTAAAGCACAATACATGATTTTGTCTTTTAAGTGTGAATTAGATATTAGTAATTTTCTTCCCATGTATGAATTAATATGTACTTTGTCATGATACTTATTAAACCATTCAACCATAGGATAATTCTCAAAAATAAAATCGATAAATGTGTAACTGAATGCATCACAAGTGATCTGAAAAATATCTCGATCAGTTAGATACTGGCGTAAGTTCATACCAAATTTAATTTGTTCTGACATTGTCAATATGTCAAATATTGTGACAAATTGTCCACGAGCGTTCTCATCGAGTTTGAAACAAAGTGTAATTTTTTACAATTGGTTCTCAATGGCTTTATGAATAACACGAATAACGTCGTATTGAGTAATATCAGGAAAAATAAGAGTGATAACACGACTATTACGTAAAGCACGAAACATGATTTTATCTTTTAGTTTTGAATTTGTTGCTAGTAATTTTTTACCAAAATATGAACTGATATTTATCTCATTGTAATATTTATCAAACCATTCTGCAATTGGATAATTATCAAAAGCAAAATCGACAAATAACCTGCATAATGTATCACATATTTCATCTAATAATTCTTTATCAGATAAACACTGTCGAATACTTGACCCAAACTTAATTTGTTCTGACATTGATAAGGAATTAAACATCTTCATGATTTCCCTTATCGTATATTTCTTAACATCTTTCGTGTCGAATATATCAGTGACTGACATATTATCAATATTATTGACATCAGGAAAATATTCTGACAATATATCACTTTTCGATTCATTAACATTATTTACAAAATCGTCATCATAATAATCGCGACTTTCAGCAAAAACTAAAGGTTTTATTTTAATAATTTTCAAAAAACATTTCAGTAAATGTGAATAAATAGCAATATCAAGGATATACCATAACATTCTTGTTTCATTGTCAACAATATTTACATAGTGATTAATAAATTCATCGGGTGGCTCTTGTTGGTTTTTTAGAATACTACCAAACAAAAATTTATAAAGACTCAATGATGTTAATCCAATAATTTTTTCGGGTCTGACCATATGAATATCAATGATGCAATTGTGGAGAAATCTAATATTATGATTATCTTGTATGAGTGCCCATGGATGATCTGAGTCCGCAAATTTGTCAATATCATTCTGATTTATGTATTGATCAACAAGTATTTTATAGAGTATCCAATATCGTATATCAATCTCTTCTTCTTTCATCATGTTTAAAATTTCAAAATCAGTAAATATTCCTTGATTAATTCTTGTTTCGCCATTATCAATTTGTTGTTTAATAGAGCCAACAATATCCATTTGATTAATATAATTAAATGGATATTTAAGTGATAAACTTCAATTTTTTCACGAGACTGTCAAATTTAAATTTTTATGATCTATCGTTTTGAAATTTAAAGTAAAAAGTACCATTAGAATCGTGTGTCCATTTGTCATTATGACATGGTAAATTTTTAATGGTATTGTATGATTTATCTTTGAGATTCCAGTATGAACTAATCCAAAAATAAATAATTAACAAAAGTATCACCATAATGATGTATAACATATTCTCGCTATCCATTATATATTTAACAACAAATTTGCTAGTAATACTGAGGAGTATTTTTCGATGAAACAGATCCTGGACATGATAACTCACTAACGACATTGATCAGACCATTTGTTAATTTAGTATTTTGGTCAATGTAATACAAACTTATGATGACAATTAAAATAAATAAAATGACAAACAAAATCATATCTATTTATTAATACTATATTTTTATAATCATCGATCAGTACCATTGCAAGCTCAGCAACCTTTGGTAATTAAGATGATCCATCTTTTAGCTTATTACAAGTCGAACAAACTATTGCATAATTAAATTTAATCATTCCGCATCGACAAGCACCACATCCTTTACTATTTGTCGCATTATCAGTATTATTCATACATGTTGGACATAACACATACTGAGGGTTAATAAATTTACCACCTCCATTACATAGATGACATTTCATGACTAATAACTAATTATAATTAATCTTTAATAGTGTAATGGAATATACTTACATAAAAAAACATAATGAGTATGGTATGTACGTACCAAAAATCAAAGGTAAAAAATTATTCGTCCATGATAATGGTGACAGACCATTTGTTGTCATCATTGCTTCAGAAATTCTTGTTTTTAAATCAAAATATTTGAAAGACGAGAAGGCATATTATTTCGATAAACTGGTTCTCAAAATTCCCAAATACAAAAAGATCTTTATTGGAAAAGACAAGGAATATGGTTTTACTGGAAATTCTAATTTAGTCATGATTAATGATTTTGAGTATATTTACATTGGTGGTAGTATTTACAAATTCAAAACCAAGGAAGTCATTACAAAATACGTCTCAGAAGTTGGTAATAGTGATGTACCATATCCCTTTGCAGTCTCAGCATCTTATTATTATTTAATGATCGAAAATGTGTTCTATGATAAGAAACAAATACCAAAAGACACTCACGATATGACACGGACGTATGGTAATAACATACCATATGCCTTTTATTACTATTACCGAAAAGAGTTCAAAAAGGGTAAACTGATAGCAAAAAAACTAGTTAGTAAAATGCTTGTCAAGAGAAATTTCTAGATGAGAAGTTGAAGTGTTCCACTTACACAAGACGATTATTGTGACGATGACAAGACAACTATTGTGACGATGACAGGACGATTATTGTAACGATGACACGACGACTATTGTGACGATGATAAGACGACTATTGTGACGATTATAAGACGACTATTGTGACGATGACATGACGACTATTGTGACGATGATAAGACGACTGCTATGATGTCATTAATTTGATTAATATCTTGTTGTGTTTATGACTAATATATTATTCATACGTTTTATAATTATTATTTAAATAATAATTATAAAGTGAGGACCGATTAATCATCAAGATTATACTCAAGCAATCAACAAGATGTTAATCAAATTATCAACATCATAATAGTCGTCTAGTTGTCGTCAAAGTAGTCGTCAAAGCAATCGTCGAGTTATCATCAAATTTTAATACTAAAATAATTTTATTTTGATATTAATTCAATTTCCTGAATTCATGACCCAATTCAGTGATTTTTGACAATTCGAGTTTAACTGCCATAAGTGCTTTGTCGATATTTTTTAGATGTTCTCTCTTAAAAGTTGTCAATTGATCTTCAGCTAACAATGGGAGAACATCTCTTTCCTCATTGTAGAACTCATCAGACAACCATTCATTAAACTTCAAAAACAATTTCTTAATTAGGTGAATGGTCAAATAACGTGAAATGATATTCAACAATTCCGGAACAAGTGTTTCCTTGAAATACAAAATCAATGTCTTAATAGGATCATCCTTCGTATCATACTTTGTATTACAGATAAATGTTTCAGCACACTCAACTGTTTCAATAATGTATTGTTCACATCGATCGCGCAAATCGTAGACAATTGAAATCAATTTGTTTTGGACAAATGTTGCATAGTCTGGGAAAACACCAATGACTTTCTCACTATACAATTGACCACTCTTCTTTACTAGATCAATGGCGTAATTCAAACAAGCAATCGATGGATCTTTAAGTGTCTTGAGATTGTTGGTTTGTCTTTTGAGAATAGTCAATTGAATATCACGAGGAATAGCAGTAAAACAATTTTCCATTCCATAACTATTCGCAATGATGCGATCCAGTTCAGTCTTGTCAAAATGTTCGATGTTTCTAATGGCTAAATCCAAGTCTTTGCGATAAGTACCATGGAAATAATTGAGAAGATGAACACCGTCAGCCACACCATCGATATTCACTGATCCACCAAATGATTCTTCAATATTTTTGATAAATTTTTGAGCAAGAACACGTGCAGTATTCATATCTTGCTTCACTTCACCCAAAGATGCCATTTGCTCACGATTGTTCTTATGACGATCATGAACCATCTTGCAAAAATCAGGCAATGTTTTCTTGATATGACGATCAAGCAACAACACAAGATTCTTGCTCAAAACATCAACACCAGCAATTGCTTTGAATAAACCAAGTTGACTGGCCATAAATGTGTTATCAGTACTGGAATCTCTCAAACCACCAATAAGGAAAATACCTTTACTAAACATCTTGTTGGCCTTGAAATGATCAATCTCATTAGAAATACGACTGAAATTTCCTTGAAGCATATCACATTTTGTATAAACAAGAACAGTTCTCTCGAAATTCAGGTCAAATTCTTTGATCTGATAAAACAATCTGTTGGTTTGGTAATCATTAGTGCAATTTTGTGCCAGGACAATAATTGTTTTTGGGTTAATAATGTATGTCTTAACAATTTCTTCAATATCAATTTTAACTTGATCTTGAGTATCGATGATTCCTGGTAAGTCAATCAAAGATAATTCAGGAAATCCACATTTGTAGATTCTGACATGCAAGACGGTGTTAGAAACAACACCAATAGTATTACTAAGAATATGGTTTGTACCGACATTGATGCATTGACGTAACATATCAATTGTATATACCAATTGCATCGCACCTTCAATCCGTACTTCTGCCCTAAAAACAGCATCTGCAAAATCTCTTTTAATGTTAGCAAATTCTTCTTCACTGATAGGATGCAATTCGAAATTGACAGGATGGCGAGTGCACATTCCTTCTTTACTTTCAAACAACTGATGACCAAGAATACCATTCAAGAGAGAACTTTTACCAGCACTTTGCAAACCAATGACTGCAATTTGTGGAATTCCAAGATCATTCTGCAAATTCGTATCGGCATTCTGAAGAACCTCACGACATTTGTTAATAATTGACAAAGTTTGTGAATTAACATTCTCAATTGCAAAGACTTGATTGGCCATTTTATGTTTTTTAGTGTTATTAATAATAGTAACATTAAAAATCAAATTTTTCTAAAGACTGTAAGTCGAAAGAAACAATTTGTAAGTGGTAAACTTCAAATTTTTTACACTGAAAGTGTGACTGTAGACGTAGTTACCTTTGGTAAGTAAAAAGAAACAATTTGTATTTTTAGCGTGATTGAATACCATCAATTGTTCTTTGAATGACGTTATTAATGTCATAACTATTGATATCTGGAAATACTTTAAGAACCATGTATTGGTTTGTTAACAGTCTTGACATTATTTTGTCTTTTAGATGCGGTGATGACAATAATAATTTGTGACAAAAATAGGGATTAAGATCAAATATAACATTATTGGGATCGTCAAACCATTCTCCAACTGGATAGTTATCAAAAATACTATCAATAAATTCTTCACAATACACTTCGGTATTCATAGATTTTAATATTCTTCTAATTGATGAAATTTGACAAATATGCGTAATAAAATAAGTTTGCTCCGATAATGTCAAAGCAGGAAAAATAATAATCAATGCTTTAGTTATTGTACTGTGATCGTCATATTCACCAGATGAATCATTAATTCGAATAATATTTTTCATGACATCAATATTGGAAATATCTTCATCTGGAAAAGTCCTTCGAACAACACCATTATAATAAATTGTTTTTGATTCGATATTAAAAGAATCATGATCATGTAATGAGGTATCTTGATGTCTATCATGCTCAATTTGATTAATAACAAGAGGTTTGATTTCTACTAACCGTAAATAACATTTTAATGACGGAATACTGATATTTTCTCGTTCGAATATTTCTTCCAAAAAATCCCATAATACTGAAGATTCGGGATCGTCAATATGACGATAATGATTAATAAAATGATCTAAATACAGATTATTCTCAAACACCATGTTATGAAGCAGTCTTGAATACAAATCATGTGATGTTAAATCAATTAATTTTTCTTCATTGAATGATTTAACTGATAAATTTTCGTAAATTGGCCAAATGAGTGCGTAATTTTGTATCAGTGACCATGGATAATCGGATTCAGCATATTCAAGCAAAACGTCTTGTAAACCGACATGAACACAAAATGAAAATTTAACACGATATAAAATATCAGTATCTTTCATTTTTTCAAAGATGTCGGATTCACGAAAATCATCCAAGTCTAATTCTGTTTTATTTTCGTCAATTTGTTGCTTGATGTATTCGACAATATCCATTTAATTTTTTAAAATTAGATATGAAATTAATCAATTTTTTTTAGACGATGTAACTGAGTGTTAGGGAAGAAATCATAACCAGATGATAATTTACGATCGAATGCATCCGTGATCAATTTCGAATCACCATCGTACAATTCAGGAAACAAATGAAAACAAAACGATAAATTGTTGAAAACATAATGAATAATAATGTCATCTTTCATTTCTGGAAATTTCTTCAGAACGAAATTAAAAAATGTTATATTATATATCATGTTACTTCGATCATTACTCTGAAAAATGATTTTTGATAATATTGATTTATCATGCAGGTCCGGAAATTCATTAAATGCATAAGTGATGAAAATGTCTGAGAATGAGTATTTTACTAATAATCCGATAAATTCTCGATAGTCATTTATGAGGATATTCCAAAATATTATTTGTTGATCAATTCTCATGAATTCGAAATAATTGGCAACCGTTTGTAGCTTATAAAAAATTATCTCTAGATTCATATTTTGCCTGGATGTGATATTATAGGAAAGTTCTTTTTTGTCGTAAATATCAATCAATAAATTTAAAATTTCATACATCACAACATATGCTCTTTGGTGATGTGAACTAATATCATGTGATTTGTAAATATCAAAAAATAGATCAATTATATTGTCATCATTGATAACTGTGTTTTTGTATGATTTTTTAGTGTCAAAATGCATTCCCAATACTTGTTTTAGTGTATCAAAAAGCATTTTTTTATTAGGATTGTAACGATCTTGTTTCATAAAATTTTTGAAATTATGATTGTATTGCGTGAGAAACAACGAAAATAATTTAATTGAATTGACAGTAAATTTGCTTTTTATTACACTGGCTAGACTATTAAAAAAATACATATCAATTTGTTTATAAAATACAAGAAACGATTCAGGTATTTCATGAATTTCATGAGACTCTAAAAATTCAACAACTAAATTGAAATATGCATAAATATCGACCAAATCTTCCATTCTTTCACTATCTAAATCATCTTTTGTTATTTCAATGCAATACATTTGTGCTATGAATTGACTCACATATTTCCACGGATATCTTGTTTTAATATATTCATGACAGTCTTTCGTGATTAATGATTTAATGATCATTCCATAAAGATCATTATCATGTTGATACTGTGATAAGACACCTATGTGTTTTTCGATGTATTGTAATAAAGGTCGTGAATCATTTACATTATGAACAAGCTCAATGAATTCGTTTAATGACATTTATTAATTTTAATTTAATAAATTTAATAAATCAATTTTTTCCATAAACGTAAAGTGTTACGGAAAGAAATCACAACCTGACAATAATTTACGATCAAATGCATCTGTGATCAATTGTGAATCACCCTCATACAACTCAGGAAATAAATAAAAACAAAATGACAAATTGTTGAAAACATAATGAATAATAATATCATCTTTCATTTCAGGAAATTTCTTCAGAATTAAATTGAAAAACGGTTTATGATATATGATGTTACTTTGACCGTTACTTTGAAAAATAATTTTCGATAATTTAGATTTGTCATGTAGATCTGCAAATTCTTCGAAAGCGTAAGTAATAAAAACATCTGATGATGAGTATTTTGCTAACAATCCAATAAATACACGATGATCATTCATCAAGATATTCCAAAACATTATTTGTTGATCAATTCTCATGTATTCAAAATAATTAGCAATCATTTGAAGTCTATGAAAAATTATTTCTAAATTGATGCCTTCTTGAGATGTAATATTGTGTGAAATATCTTTTTTGTCATAAATATTCATCAATAAATTTAAAATACCAACTAATGAAATATATGTTCTTCTTCGAGACGCCCCAATGTCACGTGATTTGTAAATATCAAAAAATATTTCTATAATATTGTCATTATCAACAATATTATTTTTGTATGTTTTTTTATCATCATTATGTTGAACGTCATCAAAATACATTTCGAATGGTTGTCTTATCGCGTCAAAAAGAATATTTTTCTCAGTATTGAGATGATGTTGGTTACTAAAAGTAAAATTTTTAAGATCACGATTATATCGAGTGAGAAACAATGAAAATAATTTTATTGAATTGACGTTAAAATTGCTTACTATTTTACTTGGTAAGACATTCAAAAAAGATGTATCAAATCGTTCATAATATACAATACATGATTCAGGTATTTCATGAATGTCGTGTGTTTCTAAAAAATTAATAACCAAATTAAAATATGCAAAAATATCAACTAAACCTTCCATACGGTCAATACCTAAATCATCACTTGTTATCTCAATGGAATTCATTTGAGATATGATCTGACTAACATATTTCCATGGATATTTTGTTTTAATATATTCGTGACAGTCTTTCGTGATTAATGATTTAAGGATCATTCCATAAAGATCATTACTATGTTGATATGGTGATAATATTTTCATGTGCGTCTCTAAGTATTGCAATAAAGGACGTGAATCATTTACATTATGAACAAGCTCAATGAATTCGTTTAATGACATTTATTAATTTTAATTTAATAAATTTAATAAATCAATTTTTTCCATAAACGTAAAGTGTTACGGAAAGAAATCACAACCTGACAATAATTTACGATCAAATACATCAGTAATTAATTTCGCATCACCATCATATCTAATAATATGATTTCACGTGAATGAATTGTGTTTTCATTTCCATAACAAGTTATTAAAAAATCATTATCGAAAATATATTAGTCAATTTTTTACACTGAACGTTGAAAGAAATAAAATGGAAAAAATTGAATTATCATATATCTATAAAGTCTCAATAAATCTAAATAATGTTCACTGCCAAGGTTAAATTCGTTAAGCAGAACATTAATGAGAAACTTTTCTTGGAAAATATTGACACTATTCAGTTCAGTTTTCCTTCCGATCTTAATGAAAGTCTTGCAAAAGAATTTATTAATATGGCTGAACAGATGACAAGTGTTCGCCGTATTATCTCAAATTACCCTATTACTAATCATTGTTGTGCACTTGAATCTTCTTTTCATGATTGTGATTATCATTCAGTATTTCTTCAGGAATTTAGGAGTTCATTAAACAAATCGATTATGATTATTCTAATAGATGATCCTGGTAGACACCAGAATACCTCATTTCATGATGATCTCAATTTTAATGATATAAAATCGCAAAAAGAGAATGTCATGTTCACCTTGAAACATGCATCAATTTATTCTGGAGAAGTAAATTTCGGGTCAATCTCACCAGCTCAAGTTGATGTTATTGAATTTGATTTTGGTAATGTTATCAGTGAAAATTTTGTGAAACAATTTCTTTCTTTGGCATCACAATTGACAAATATCACAACAATTCATGTCAGATCAAGTAATATCGATTCACTTGATAATTATAGAACTTTTTTAGAAAAGTTTTTACTTGCATTACCAAATAAAGTCAATCTAAATCTGAAGTATGCTCATCTTGATTTTATAGAATTATCTGAGAATATCAACATTGATGTTCTGACATTGCCAACACCAACAGAACTGAAAGTCATTTCACCACACCTTCAACCAACAACTGACATCAAACTGGAATGCAAGGCATCAGTCAATACTGTTAAATTGAACTATAATGTTAGATTTGTTGGACAGTACAAACACATTCGTGTCTCATTGAAAATAAATGCTAAATTTGAGAAAGATTTACTGTATGAAAAAAGTTATTACAGAATCAACTCATCAACAACACCAAAACAGTTTAATTGGTTTAATGATAGGAAGAATTAATATCATAATAATTATTATGATTAACCATTTGTTATTTCCATTAATATCAACATTAAAAATTTTTTAATCATGTTATTTATAATATCATTAAAAATCAATTTTTTCATAAGACTGCCAAGTCGAATGAAACAAAATGTAACTGTAAAAGTTCAATTTTTTCATAAGACTGCCAAGTCGAATGAAACAAAATGTAACTGTAAAAGTTCAATTTTTTCATAAGACTGCCAAGTCGAATGAAACAAAATGTAACTGTAAAAGTTCAATTTTTTCATAAGACCGTTAGATTTGAAAGAAACAAATTTTTTACGAATAACTGATATGACCATCAATTACTTTTTTTACAAGATTATTGACATCATAATGATTGATATTAGGAAATATTCTAAGAGTATTAGTTTCATCTGTTAAAACACGCATTAATATTTTATCTTTTGAAGATGATGATATTAATAATTTCTGACAAAAATATGGATAAACATCAACATTAAGAAAATCTCTATCGAACCATTCATTTACTGGATAGTTATCGAAAACATAATCGGTAAATTCATGACATATTGTTTGACTCGCATGAAATAAAATATCACATTGGGATAAAAGTTTACAGATGTTTGATCCGAAATATATCTGTTCAGATAATGATAAAGTGTTGAAAATACCAATTAATGATACTATTATTCTATAATAATCATTATCTTCTGTATTTGTATCCAAAATTTTATTATTTTGAACAAAAAATTCTAGCACTTCCATGTTTGAAATAGTGTCAGGAGTTGGGAAATGATTTTTTAGAAGTTCTTTGTAAAAAAGAATTCGAGGTTCAACACCAAAATCATCTTCTTCATTTTCTTCATCTAATAATGATCGATTAAAAACAAGAGGTTTAATTTCAGATAATCTTAAATAACATTTTAAGACAATGATACCATAATTTTCTTGTGAAGCATTTAATCCATTTGCTAATAAACTCCATAATACAGTTGTATTCAGATCATCAATATTAATATAATGGTTAATAAAATCATCAGAAAAAACTTCATGATTAACTAACATATTATTGATCAATATCTTGTAAAAATTAGATGACGTCAAATCAATTATTTTTTCTTTTCTGAATGCATCCATTTGTAAATGTGCATAAAACATTGGTAATTTAACACCATAATCTTGTATCGATACCCAAGGATAATTTGAATTTGCAAATTCCAAAATAGACCAATGTAGACTTTGATCTGTTAATAATGAAAATAACACTTTATATCTAATATCAATACATGCATTATTCATTTTATAATAAATTTCAGAGGTATAAAAACCTTTCAAATCTAACTCCATTCGATTTTCATCAATTTGTTGCTTGATGTCTTCAACAATATCCATTTAATTTTTATTAAATGGATATTATTTTATCAAATTTTTTCATAACTAACAGTTATGAAAAAATTGTTGCACTGTAAGTGTACCGAATAATTCAAATTTTTTATTAAAACCCATCTCTCTCAATATGATCAGAATCCAACGATGGTGCAGATATATTTTCATTAGTGATATCAATCGCAGAATTATACAAATTACGAATCATTTCAGGTTTTTTCATTAACATCAAAACAAATGATTGATTGTCAATATGATAAAATGCATATCGTGTACTAATATCAAAATGTTTACTAATTTCTTTTTCAGATAATTCTTTCGATTTATCAATAGTTTTGGCAATATTCTTAATATATTCAGAATTATACTGTGCGCACATAACAGCAGTAAAATTATCAATATTATTCTTATTAAATGCTTTACACAAATTCTGAACATTGTTCCTAGTATCCATCAAAAAAAGATATTTCGATAAATTATTATTAGAATTTACTAATTCATCACAATTACCATTATTACAATTTGTGAATTCTTTAGTTTTAGCAAGTTCGTCGATCCTCTGTGAAAAGGTTTTCTTCATTTTCTTATTTCTTAATGCTATTATTATTAATATGAAAATCAATTTTTTTCACAACCTGAGGTCGAGAAAAACAAAGTGTAACCAGAGGATGGTTCAATTTTTTTCTCGACCTCCGAAAAAATTGAATCATCCTTGGGTTACACTTTGTTTTTCTCGACCTCTGGTCTTGAAAAAAAATTGAACCATCCTTGGGTTACACTTTGTTTTTCTCGACCTTTGGTCTTGAAAAAAAATTGAAATATATTTTATTAATATATTAAAAATTAATGTCTAAATGTGTCGTCAATATCAATATTACCTACTTTGATATTTCTATGGAAATGTTCGATACAGTAATCGTGTATAAAAAAATGGCAAAAAAATTAAAGAAAGCATTGGAAAATAATCCTGATAAAAAATTTAAATGGAATGAACATGGTGATGAGTTTGCCGTCAAATATTCTGAAGTTGAAATGACACTAATTGATAATGAAGATGATATTGAAACAATTAGAAAGACTAAACGATTTATTAAAAGTCTTTCATCAATGGAACTTTTCAAAATGCTTTGGATTCAAGAATTTGATAATAATTATGACACACCTGATTTTGAAATTTATGAAGCAGTGGATAAATTAAAAATCAATTCTGATGATGAGGAATAATATTCATTAAAAAATTAATAAATATTATGCCAAAATAATATCATTCATAACCAAATTATCTTGAATTTTCTTGATAATTTTACTAATAGTTTCATCTGATGCTGTTCTGTAATTTTTACCATTCATGTCATATGGTTTTCCATAACATGGATCATCAAACAGGTGATCTTCAAATTGTAGTGGTGTTATCAATCGCGGGATGAAATGCCAATGAGTATGTGTTCCTTCCTTTCCTGCCAGATTCATTAGACATGCAGTATTAACCATTGTTGCACCAAAAGCAGTTCTGAGTGCCTGTTCCATTGCTTTTTGGAAACGATCAAATTCCAACCAATGATCATCAGTCCAATCCATTAATGATGCGACATGATCATGTGTTTGAATAAATACTCTTGGTACTCTCTGATCTCGAGGATCCAAACTAGCATAAAAATATTTAGTCTTGGCAATTGCTGTCTTCTTCTCTGAAAAGGGAATGCATGAGTAACAAATTGAGTCCATTAATCTTTTTGATTAATGTATTATTTACAAATAATATTTTAATCAAATTTTTCATAAAAATTGATATTTATTTTATTATTAAATTTAAATTAATGTCTAAGTGTGTAGTTAACATCAATCTTCATCATTATACCTATCATTTTGACAGCATTAAATTATTCGATACAGTTATCGTGTATAAAAAAATGGCAAAAAAATTAAAGAAAGCATTAAAAAATAATCCTGATAAAATATTCAAATGGCAAATTGAAGGATGCGATTACGAAGTTAACTATGCTAATATTAAATTTTTATTAATTGATGAAGAAGATCATATTGAAGCAATTAGAAAAACTAAACAAATTATCAAAAATCTTTCATCAATGGAAGTATTTAAAATGCTTTGGGTGCAAGAATTTGATGATGATTCACAATCACTCGATTTCGATATATATGATGCAATGAATAAATTAAAAATTGATTCTGATGAGGAATAAAATTTATCAATAAATTTTATTTTTATGCCGTAAAACCAACAAATCCAGGTATCCCACTTATTTTTAATTTACCACAAAATTCACAATTACTCATCGGTTTAATAACATGTGTATTACAATCATAACAACACAACATTATTAATTTATTATTATTAATTAATGATAAATTAATCAACTTTTAATTGAAATATCTCTTTAACTCTGCAATTGTATTACAAAAATGAATCACCTTATCACATTTATAAGAATTGGTCGCAAAATCTGTAATGATAATTTCTTTGCCTAAATGATATTTGAAAGTGTTTTGAAAAAAATTTGAGTTGTTCCAACTACAAATTGTTTTTCTCAAACTTTACAGTCTTCGAAAAAAATTTGAGTTGCTCCAACTACAAATTGTTTTTCTCAAACTTTACAGTCTTCGAAAAAAATTTGATTAATTTAGTTCAAATAATAAATTTATTAAATGGATACTTTACCTTATGAATCACTGGTTGATATTTTTAAGTATACACAATTTACTATCAAGAAGTATGAATCAACAAAATTATTATCATATATTGCAAGATTTTTAAATCATCGAGTTTATATTTTCAACAAATGTCATACACTTAATATCAATATGAATAAATGGAATATTGTTGCTTTTAGTACAACATCAAATACAAAAATTTTGATGAATAAAAAAAAATGTATCAATAATATGTGTGAAAGAATAATGTATTTGAATCTCAATATGGAAGATAATAATTTATTAAATAAAAAATTAAAATTTCCGAAAGGATTGAAATATTTAAATCTTAATACCGCATCTCAATACATTTCATCACCACCAAATGGTTTAACTCATCTGACATCACGATATGATTATATTTACATGATCGAAAAAATACCATCATCATTAACACACATAACCATAAATAATTCTATTCATGATGTAATAATATTAAAACATCTTGAATTACCTAATACTGTGACACATCTCACTTTTGAAAAATATGTTTGTACAAATGTAGATTATTTATCAGACCATCTTACATATCTGAATTTTAAAAATGATTTTAATAGTATTATTACAAAATTACCATCAAAATTAACTCATTTGATATTAGGATATGCTTACAATGAAATTTTACCACAATTACCAAATTCACTACTCATGTTAAAAATTGGAAATGCTTTTAATAAAAAAATATCTATATTCCCACCTAATCTGACACATTTATCACTTGGAGAAAATTACATTTATGATATTAATTGTCCAAATCTAACTTATTTATCAATGAAATATGTATCAGCTGTATTACAATGGCCACTAAAACTTAAAACATTATGTGTTGTGCCTTCCGATCCTCGTTTTTTTAGACCATTACCATTCTATGATTCTGATAGACACAAGGATCATCATGAAATGAGGTATTCTGATGTCTATCAGGATCATCATGGCGAACGCCAGCAATCAGTCAAGGTTTCCCAGTATGGTCTAAAAATAAATATTATCCACACACAAAGATCAGCACAATTTAAATTACCATCTAATATCAGTAAATTAGTCATTGATTTTACAGTAAGTAGAAATGATAAGATTAATATTCTTGAATCGATTAAAGAATTCAATATCGAATATTTGGAATGTATTAATGATGCATCTGTTGTTTCAGAATGGTTAAATAAATTAAATGATCATATGTTACCAAAATTAAGGTATTTGATTATTAATAGTAATTTTGAACATAAAATATATCAAATTGATAAATTTCCAAAAAACATTACTCATCTTAAAATTTTAATTAGTGATTCACCAATAATAGTATCATTTTCGTCACAATTAAAATATCTTCATTTGATGAATTATAATGGTGTTTTACCAGAACTACCCAAAACATTGAAATATTTCATATGTGATGGTGATTTCAAAACAAAAAATGGTTTACCAAAATCATTGGAATATGTAAAAGTTATTACTGGTTATGCAAGAGAAATACCGAAATCTGTTAAATTGGTCATTTTCTCATAAATCATGTATGCTTTACTTAATGGTTTTTTGTGTAATTGTATATTATAAATGATCTAATTGTGAAATGGTCTTCAAAGTGGATAACTTTAAAATGTATGTGTAAATTATAACATACAATAAAAATTTGATTAATGTATTTAATAATACATTAATCAAATGGATACTCTACCGTATGAACTACTTGTTGATGTATTAAGATACACAGAAAAATTACCACTTCTTTTCAAACCAACAAAATTACTAAAACATACTGCTTTTTTTTTTAAACATCAAGCTATTGTTCTCAAAAATTTTGATTTTAAAGAAAATTGGAAAAATTACAATGTTGTTGCGGTTAGACACGATAAACGTGAATATCTTAAAATAGGAAATAATGGTAAAATTAAAAATATGCCAAAAAGATTGCTTTACCTTAATATTGGAATTCCCTATCCCTATGAAGAATATGAATGTATTGTAAAAACAAAAATACTACCACCAAACGGTGTAAAATATTTATCTACTGGTGATTATAAATGTTTACATGGAATTCCCTCTGGTGTAATAAATTTATTTTTTGATGGTGAGTCGATACCAAAATTACCAAAATCATTAACTCATCTATCTTTAACTTCTTATTTTAGTGTTGAGATTCCGGAATCAATAACATATTTATCTATTAATAATTGTTATATGAAATTATTAAAGTTACCTTCAGGTTTGAAAAAATTAAAAATTAACGGAGATCTTAATTATCAGATTGAGAAATTTCCAATTGGTTTAACAAATTTAAAAATTATGGGCAAGACTAATTTCGAGTTACCAAAATGGCCACTCACATTGATTTATCTCAAACTTCGCATAACTAAAATATCTGAATTACCAATATTTGTAAAATATTTGGTATGTTCCAGCTTAACAATCAAAAAACATAAATTCCCAATTCACTTAACACATCTCATTCTATATGACACACGTCATATTACACACTTCCCTGAAAATTTAGAATATATATCTGTTTATTCACCAGAACTACACCAATTTGATCTATTGTCTAAGTGTCCTTTTGTTAATATTACGATGCAATATGCTAGTACATCATTAAATAGTACATCATTAAAATTGAAAAATAATATTCATCGATTAACTTTAGGATCATCATATACTCTCCATCGTATGAACATTATTTTAGAATTTATTACTAAATCTGATTTAACACATTTGGTTATTCATGGTGAAAATTCTTTCGATGATGTTAAGACATGGTTAAATAATTTAAAAGATGACAATATGTCAAAGTTAATAAGTTTAAAATTATTGGGTACTTATAGAATCACAATCAACAAATTACCAAAAAATATCACTCATTTGAGATTAGGTTATAACATTGTCATTAATGAATTTCCAAAAAAATTAGTGTATCTCAAAATGTATATGATGATGAATTGTCCATTAATTCTACCAAAAACACTCAAATATTTATTATGTAGTGATATTAAACATTTTATTTTACCAAGATCATTGGTGTACATTCGGACTAGATACGAGAATTTTAATATAATTCCGAATTTTGTTCGCTTTGTTGTTTTAATATAAAAATTTAATGATTACAGTAATCAATGATTATTAAGATTAATTGTGGTGGTAAATATTTCGAAACAACTGATACAACATTAAAAAAATCAGATTTTTTCGCGACTTTACTTGAAAGATGGAACACCGAAGAAACGATTTTCCTAGATGAAGATAGTAAATATTTTCGAATAATTTTAATTTATTTGCGTGATAATGTAATCGAGAAAAATAAATTAGATAAAAAATTATTATTAACAAAATTTAAGTATTATTTGCCATCTCTCAATGATAATATGGTAAAAAATATTTTTAAGAAAAAAACTGGTTCTGTATTTCATATTGACGAAACAATGATTTCAAATTCTCATAACACAGGTGGTTGTAATACTATGTCTACTCATATAACAGAAATATTATATTCATATGCTTGTGATTGTATGAGAGCATCTTGTATTTGTCATTATGATAGAATTGATTATCCTGAAGGATTTCAACTTTTAATATCTCATGTTAAGAATTTTTATGTTGAACCAAATGGTGGATTTTTGGAAAAACTTGTTCCCATCAATCTAGATAAAATAGCTTGTAGATACATAGGTAATAGCCATCAAAATAACAAAACAATTATCATAATGAGATACTTAACTGATATCATTGCAATTACGGATATTAAAATTGGAAAAACGGTTAATGTTAGTAACAAATATCGAATAACTCGTACTTCTGATTCATACGAAATCAGAAAAATTGAATGATTCTGATTGTAATTTGTTCCTCATTACACCTTACGAAAAAATTGATAAAAAATAATAATATTTATTTGAACAAATGAGTATTATTACGATTGATTGTAGTGGAACAATATTCAAAACAACCGAATTAACATTAAGAAAATCGGACTTTTTTAATTCCATATTGGAAAGATGGAACACTAAGAAAACCATTTTTCTTGATGAAGATGATAGATATTTTCGTGTTATCTTGATTTATTTGCGCGATGATGTGATTGAAAAAAATACATTGGATCCAGAATTATTGGTGACTAAATTCAAATATTATTTTCCATACGCAATCAATGATGAACTAATTAATAAAACAGTTAAAAAAATTAGTTCTGTATATTATATTAATGAAACAATGATTTCAAATACTTACAATACTTCTCATGAATTCATGTCTGGTTATATAAGTGAAAAGATATGTTCATGTTCTCGTTGGGATGCGTATTGTCGTTGTGGTAATGACGAACATCCACAAGGATTCAAACTTTTAATGGATAATGTGAATAATTTTTATATCGAACCAATTAGTGATGGATTTTTGGAACAACTTATTCCGATAAAATCAGAAATAGTGGCGTGTAGGTACATAGGTAATGACATGATAACTAACAAGACGATCATAGTTATTAAATACTTAACTGATATTATTGCTATAGCAGATATTGAAATTGGGTCAATAATTACTATTGATGACAAATATCAAATAACTCGTGCAATACATTCATACGAAATTGGAAAAATTGATAAATAATAATAATATTTATTTGAACAAATAACTATTATTACGATTAATTGTGGTGGAACAATATTCAAAACAACCTAATCGACATTAAGAAAATCTAATTTTTTCAATTCCATGTCGGAAAGATGGAATATTGCTGAAGTAGGTATTGATCAAATCACTGAAATAGGCACTCATTAAATTATTGCAATCGGTACACATAACGACAGAAAAATTATCAATGTTATCTTTGTTAAATGCTCGACATAAATTGTGTTTATTATTACGTTCATCTATCAGAAAAAGATCTTTTGCCAAATTGTGGCAAATATCTTTATGACGAACAATGAATTCTTTTGTTTTCTTACATTCGTTCTTTCCGTACGTGTTGTCTTCATTTTTTGTTGTTATTAATTAATAACAACAAAAATCAAATTTTTTCTAAACCTGAAAGGCGAAGAAAACAAATTGCAATTTGAGGTATCGAAAATTCAAATTTTTTCTCACTGAAAGTGTACAAGATACCATCGATAACTACTCATGATAATTCAATGATAAATTAATTGAAATACCTCTTCAATTCTGCAATCGTATTACAAAAATGAATCCCTTTATCACATTTGTAAGAATTGGTCACAAAATCGGTAATAATAATTTCTTCACCCAAATGATATTTGAAAGTGTTTCGAAAAATACCCTGTGCGTCAAAATATCCTTCACCAGTAATTGGATCATACATATCAATAATCTTACAATGATTCGTTCTGCTTTTCTCGGGATGCACAATTGTTTTCGAATCTTCATACAATTCTAATTTCATCAAAATTCTCACTTGACGTTTTTCATTCTCATCTGACTTAAATAAATTCATGAACCAATTAGATGTTTCAGGATAGGCAGGTGTAAAGAAAGCTGTGGCATATTTAAAACCAATTGTCACAGGCTTAACAACCTTTGTCATAATATCCACTTCAACCATCTCAGAATTTTCATTATTAATAATGATTTTATTTTCCTGTGTATTAACCTTAATCCCAAAATCAGGTTTTGTTCTCATCTCAACATCTTTACTACCCGATGCAGATGAAGATACTGTACCACCACCTCTCGTATAATAAGGAATTGATCCCAAAATATACGAAATATTAAACATACCCAATTCAGGAACAAATGAACATTGGTAATTAGGTATTTCCATGTTATCATGATCACATTTAATTGGAAAGACAGGTGTATAAAGATAAGTATCAAGATTCAATGGTAATACCCCATAATTATTACTAACATAAGTCATTATCTTTGGCCACACCATATCAATTTCCTCAACATCATTAATAACATTAAAAATTTCTTGTGGATATTCGTCCAGAACATTAATTAGTATCTTTTCAGCACAATCCATCAATTCTTCAATCAATTCCTTATGAATCACTTTCTCAACAAAAAGAAATTTCTTCTTCTTGTTCTCATAACCATAAAAGCCAGGTAACAACATTCTCTGCAATTCTTCATTCAAGTACGGATCAATTTCACGACATGTCCGATAATCGATGGTTCTTCCAATAATAATCGCTTCCTCATCATTGATACCAATAAATCGAAACCGAGCAATTAATTTATTTTTTGTTCTATACTCGAAGGTATACCGATGATAGTATTCATCTCGCGTAATACTCGTGTTAATAACAAATTGATCAAAGATATGTGTTTGTTTCAGTTTGACAAATCGACTTGTTGAATAATTGTAATTTCCTTCATAAACTGGTATTCCCAACATAATATTCTTTTGTGGTTTTTCATACACATACTTGACAATGAAATCGTGACATTTGACATCAAATTGTAAAGAATCAACTTGTTCATCACATAAAAATAAATCGAGACCGTTTCTCACACTTGAAAATAATTCATCATTATGAGTCACAATTATGCCTGTATAACCATTAGCTTCATGAATTAATTCATCTCTCTCATTTTCAGCATTCACTGTGTAAACAAGATGTTGACGATCACAAATTTCTTCCATCATTCTTTCATTCTCATGAAAGATGTAATAAGTATCATTTTTCTGGGATAATTGTATTTTCCTTTCAATCCACGTTGTCGTGTCACCATTCATAAAGTAACTACCCTTATGATCAACAGCATAGGCAATTTTCTTCCCCAAATGATAAAGATAATAGAATTTGTAAATATTTTGACAATTAATTCGAATCATAATTGATGTACCATTCTTTCGATGATGAAAATCTAAATATTCCGTCTGAGAGTATGTCTCCCAAGATTCAGTTGTTTCCCAGATTTTCTCCAGAATCGGTTCTTCGATAAGTGGCTGATTAATTGCCCAATCAAGAATGTGATATTCATCATTCTGAGAAAAATTGACAAGATGATTATCAGATAATACTTCCATTAATCTATAATATTAGTAACAATAAATTCAGTTTTTTATCACAAATGCATCGAGGAGAAATTATTAAATATGCTTACATGATGAGTGTCTTTCTGATTATTTGTTTTCCCAAAATAGAAATTCTGAAAACAAATCTGATAGTACAATCATTCTTTTATTTTACCATGACGATTGATTTGTTGAATAAAATCATTGTGATATCAGTTCCTCTTATAATTTTATTTGTTTGAAATCATTCAAATAGAATAACCATACATTTCGAACAATTTATGGAAGTTGGAGAGATCTCGTTTTACCCAATTAGCGTTATCGTAAATTTTATCGTGTGCTTTGTAGCCAAATCGATCTTTTAATTGTGGATTTGCTCCATTTTCTAATAATGTTTCAGCACATGAATGATAATGATGATAACAAGCAATATGTAATGGTGTTTCACCATTGCTATTTGTAATATTAACGTCAATATGTTTGATTAATAACTCAATCATTGAAGAATTACATTTAACGCAAGCATTAAATAACATATCTTCTGTAAATTTTTCTATTCCGAGTAGTTTAACAATTTGAGTATGACAATTTTGACATGCTTGTTCAAATGCTTCATCAGACGGAACAACGCCTTTTGATAATAAATAATGAACGATATGTAAATGACCATTAGAACATGCATGAGTCAATCCAATATTATAATCAACATTATCAATCAATTCAATAATTTTCAGATAACCATTTATACAGGCATTCAGAAATACAAGATTTCGATCATACTTTTGACTATGGTTTAACAAAAACTTAAACATGTTGACATCACCAAAATAAGTGCCAACTCTAAAACATTCCTCATCAATATCTTGTATAAACATAGTTGCAATTTTAATATGACCATTAACACAGGCATGATGAATTGCTGTTTTATTATGAATGCCTTGAAAAACAAGCTTTTTCACCATATTCGTATCACCTCTGACACATGCTTGAAGTAATCTAATTTCATCATCAGTTTTATGACCACAAATTATAAATGTATCACGTGATGGTTTCATTGTTTAAATATTTAATAGAAGTATGAAATATTTATCAAATCAATTTTTTCCTAGGACAGAATGTCGAAAGAAATAAATGGTAAGCGGAGCAACCTGTGGTAAGCTGAGCAACCTGTGGTAAGCGGAACAGTTCAATTTTTTTATCATCGAATGTTGAAAAAATTGTACTATTATTCAAATAGAATTAAAACAAGCAATCAATAAAGCCATCAATGTAGCATCATAATGATTCTTAATATATCCTAAACATTCCATCATAACTAACAAATCGCATTCTTCCGTCTTTGCCATTTTCGATAATGTTTTTTCAATATATGTTGCATTACTGTATTTATTACGTGGTCCAAAACAACAACTCGTCTGTTCTGGTTCTATATCAAACGTTCCAAAAAATTGATAACGAGGCATTGAACAAAAACAACCACCAATCTTCTTCGCAATTATCTGATGGGTTTCAGTCACATGATTCTGTCTCAAATGTGGCATAATCAAATCATAATATGTATTCAATTTATTAACATCATACAAATTGTTATTGATCATCTCATTAAGTTCTTCAATAACTTCGACGTTCATCAACATTTAATAGTTAATAAGTAAATAAATGTTTTGATCAGTTTTTTTCGAAGACAGAATGTCGCAGAAAACAAAATGTAATTGGAATAATTCTGTTTTTTTCAAAGACAGAATGTCGCAGAAAACAAAATGTAATTGCTTAGAAAAAAATTGATTAATGAGTTGTCAATATCTCTATTTAAATATAATAAAAGATAACAATGGAATATATTTGCACAATTACTGTACTTGGTGGTGCCTGGTATTATTGGAACAGAAAAAACAAGTCAAATGTTCCATGGGTTTCGGGTTGTCTTCCAATTGTTGGTCATGGGCTTTCTTATCAGAAGGATCCCTTGAAATTTATGAAGGATGCCTTTAAGAATCATGGTCCTGTTTTTCGTATGAAGTTATTTCGGAAGACCCTGACAATAGTTTGTGATCAAACACTAGCTAAAGAGTATTTCGATGCTCGTGAAGATGAGTTATCTTTCTTAGAATCTTTGGATGACTTGTATTTCGATCGTGCATTCAGTAATGAAGATGGTTCGATGCCATTTCTCATTGAATGTGTCAAAATGAGTGTCTTCAGCTCGACAAAGTATTCTGAATTCACTCCGATCATTCAAGATGATGCAGATCGATTCATTCAGAATCTGAAACAGCAAATGACTGATGGAATACTGAAAATTGATTTGACTTGTCAAGTAACAAGACTCATCACACGTTCTACCTTGATGTGTTTCTTGAAAATCGATACGAGTGATGAATTATACGATGATATTATGATTTATTCTGATTATGTCGTCAAAGTCATGACGCTCACATACATTATGCCGAAATGGTTAGTTAAATTACTCTATGATCGTCAATTGGCTGTTTATCGTAAAAAGCTCACTGATTATTTCGAAGTCATTATTCAGTCATATCGTGATGATCCTGAGAAGAATGATTCTGCTATTATTCGAAAAGCACTTGCTTACACTGGTGGATGGAAACATGACACGAAAAATATTCCACTCACAAATGAACAAATTGCCAATATGATCATCTGTTTGATTTTTGTCAGTGTTTCGAATACTGCTTATGGGTTAATTGGTTTATTGCAACATGATGCGGATGATTCATCTCTTGAAAATAATTTATTGGAAAGTGTCAGGACTAATTCTCATTTGTTTGGTATTAATCGTAAAGTCGTTAACAAGACAACTTTGGGAGAATGGCAGATTGATGGTACGATTACTTGGTGTTCTGCCATGGTTTTGAGAACTGAAGAAGGTGCAGGTCATATTTATAAGAATGCGAATCGCTATAATCCGGAACGATTCGAGACAGAATCAAAAGACAAATACAACTTGAATACATGGGGTGCTGGGGTTCATTTCTGTCCTGGAAAAATGTTTGCTGTTAAAGAAATGATGATAGTGGCTAAAACTTTCAAGGACACATTTCGTGTTCAATGGCCAGACTCTATTGGTAATCGTAATTACAACACTCCTGCTTCCTTTGCTATTATTCCGATGGAAGTTACCCTCACACTGAAATAATTTTTTTAAAATCTTAAAAAAATTATAACTGAACAACCTTCAACAATGGGAAATATGTTTTGATATATTCAACATCATCTTGTTCATCGTGAGGAAAACAATAAATCACTGCACCAGGAATAGTCTTTTGAACGTATTCGAAATATTCTGGTGTGAAAGGAAGACGATAGTTGTGCTTGATCGTGAAACCAATTTTCCATTTTGTGAACAGATCCTTTGTTTTCATGTATTCGATGATAGAATGATCAATGTCAAAACCATAAATTTGATAAATAAACTCGTCATGAATACGACATACTGAGATGAGGAATTTATGCAGATCGTGAGGCTCTTGTGCCATGATATCCAGAATTTCGAAACATTCGACATTGTCCAGAATTTCAGTGAATTTGGACTCAAAATCAAGTGAAATGAGGAGTGAATTCTGGCGAATATAGTTCATGAATTCCACGGTCGTTGTCTCACCAACTTGAATAGAAATTTCACGATCAACTCGAGGAATCATGTACTTATCGAGTTCATTATATCCTAATTTCATATTTTCCAAAATAACCATTTCAACCAATTTCGGGAATGTGTGTAGCAACGTTTCCCAAAAAGTGTTGTCCGTAACAAATCTGAATGATGAAAAATCAACTGTATTGATATCAATCAGATCTTCATTTACCTTTAGAATGGTGAGAATCTCTTCATCTGGAAGAATCTGAGTCTCGAAATTAAAAATCATGGTCATTAATAGAGTTTCCTTATGAATTCTCATCCAAGCAAATAGCCATTTTAATTGGTAAGGTTCACAGTAATAAGCCTTTAGCCATTTGTAAAGATGTTCTGGTTGATGGTCAGTGAACCAAATGAAGACATCTTTATCAATCTCAGAAAAACGAATGGACGAAATATCGTTAAAATCAATTCGTTCACAATCTGCCACTGTTATTTTACAATCGTTGTCGCAATGATCATCGAAGATACATAATTGAGTCTGACCAATAAATTTAACCCCTTTGTTTTTAAGGGCAAAATAAGCACTAAACATCAATTTAGATGGCAATTGAAATGGAGTTGCGAGTTTCTTGGTATCGTTATGAGAAATATCTTTCCTGCAAAACTTGAAAGTATCTTCAGGAGATGTATATTCATCAGTTGAGGGCTTCTGATCGATGAATGTTTTGCCATAATAAAAGTCAATGATCTCGACAGTTGGTTGGTGTTTCATCATCTTCAAAAGATTGTCATTCGTCAAGTTAAAACGGGAAATGAGATATGCCATAATACTTTGGCTAAACTTAAATTCAATATGATTATTACCATAGAAAACAGTAGCGAATGATTCAACTTTTTTCAATAATTTGACAAAATGTCCTGAAAAGTTATACAAGGCAAGCAAATATCTAACATCAATACGTGTATCGGGAGGAAAGACCATAATTTTAACGAGAGTGCCAACCAGGTCATAATGACAAAAGATCACATCAGAACTATTTTCATTCTCCACGTATTTGACATTCTTCATTTTTTGGAAAGCCAAACAGAATGGTTTGATGTCGAATTTGTAATCAATCTTCTTGTCAATCAGAACTTGTGCGAAATTACTAATCAAGTCGACATCGTTGGGATTACGTTCAATGCTATGCTCGAGACAAATTAAAGATGCTTCTGTCAAATAAACCACATCATTATCGTAACGTGCGTAGACAATCTTGGCATGTTCGGTCATGTTGTGCTTTTGAATGTATCTATTGATGATATAACAGGTTTCAAGGTATTCATGAGATAAAATGACATGTGCAAAGAAATCAAGATCAACCTGAAAGAATTTCTCCAGAAATTCATTATCATAAAATGTGTTCTCAATGATACTGACAGACTTGTATGACTTGAAAAACTCATCAAACTTCTCCTTAGATGCTGAAAGAAGGATGTTCTTACAGTTTTGAGTCAGACGGAACATGATTAAGAGTTTATTTATTGAAATAAACTATTAATGAAACAATCAATTTTTTCTTTCGACTGTTAAGTTGAAAGAAACAAAATGTAAGTGGAACACTTCAATTTTTTTTTGAAGGCTAAATACGGTAATTTGTCAATTCAGGTATTTTAATTCCACAATAATCAAAAGAAATAACCCTCCGTATTGGGTTAAATTGACAATCGTTGTGTATCAGAAAATCCTCCCAATCGTAAGGATTTTGAAAATGAATCCAGATATCAATGATGTATGAGTACAAATTATGTGATGCACTTCGATGCGAGAAAAATTCCTGTGCTTCATTTTGAAATAATTGGAATACATCATTTTCAGACATGATAACTGTAGTCGTCCCTCCTACGCAAGCTTTATTGACAAACCAATTTTCTGGTGCACACATCAATTGCGAAAACTGGGTTAGACAATAAAAATTATTCAAGGTCTGAAAATTTTGCCATTGATGACATTTAAATGCCTTATAACCATTCATGACAAAAATGTATTTACCGACATGATCAAATACTTCAGTCACACATTTCATTGAAAAAGCAAAATCATAAAATGCACTGTCATTGAAACTTGGTGTTCTCGCTTGCAAAGCACCTGGTTCTTTAATAACAGATAAAGCAACACCACCAATAGAGTCATCGATCATTGCAATATCAACACCACCAACACTGCCACGATATGCCTCTTCATTAATAATAGAAAGTGCAACACCGCCAAAACTGTCATTAGGTGTTTCTTCTATGATCTCAAGTTTTAGAAATGATAGACATTCATGCTCGACAACATTAATATTATTGTAATACTGAAATAAGTTGTCAATGTATTGAACGTCGCGATGTTTTAATTTGAATGTGCTTGTTGGGTATTTTCCAAGATTTCCGAGATCTTTGTTTAGTTGATCAATGTAATCAGGTTTGATGGCAATTCGAACACCTTGGGAAATAAGATAGTAGATGAGATCAAAGACATCAATAATAAATCCACTCGTTCCAAACATAAAATCACCAACTTTGATAGATGTCTGTCCAATATTTTTAGGAAGATGTGCAGTGACAAACTGAGCAATTTCCAATTGGTACATTTTAACCTATATTTATTAATGATGAATAATTTAACTTGATAAATCAATTTTTTCTCGAGACAGTATGTCGGTCGTAGACATGACCGATTTCCATGTCCATAGAAAATCGAAAGAAATAAATGGTAGACGTAGTAACCTTTGGTAGACGTAGTAACCTTTGGTAGACGTAGTAACCTTTGGTAGACGTAGTAACCTTTGGTAAGTGGAAAACTTCAATTTTTTTGTAACAATAAGTTACAAAAAAATTACTTCTTGTATTTGTAAAAATCCATATGTGGGACAAATGTATGATCGCATCTTTCGAATGCAAGAACAGAACGATGTGGAGAAAAATTAAATTTATTTTTGTTGGCTAACAGATTCCAATCAGAAGGATTTTGAAAGAACATCCACATAACAAGAATGAACTTTCTCATGTCGTGTGTGTCTTTTTGTCTGTCAAAATACCGCAAGGCGTTATTCTTGAAATAGGAAAATTCTGTTTCTTTATTTGAATCATATGACACATATTTATTGTGTGGTATTCTCCATTTATCTGGGAGTTCTCCAATTTTGGAAAATTTGAGAGTACAGATGAAGTTATGCGTTTCTTGATAGATTGTCCAATCACCATATTTAAATGAAAAATAGGCATTAGTGATGAATTTATATCTATCAAAAGCATCAAAGCCACGTGTTACTTCTTCGAATGTCATCATAAAATCTTTAAAAGTAACACGTGATGAAACAACACTAGTGGGTGGATGAATTCTTTCAAAAACACTATTATGATGAGTAGTAACGACATCTGGTTGTTCAGTCTTGACAACAACTTTATTTTCTTTTGTTTTTTTGGGTAAATAATAAGGTGATGCTTTTTTTGATTTTTCAGAAACACGTGGTTCATTTGTCATATTGTGATGACCACGTGCACTTGATGATCCAATATGATCCTGATAGACACCAGAATAATCGACATCATAGTCATCATTAACAAATCTGGAAGGATATTGATGATCGGCTTGAACGCTGGCAATTAGGTTGTATCCTCCAGCATAATGATCATTCGTCTGAATAAAACTAGCAACATCTGATAGTTTACTTCCTTTTTCTTCGTATGAAGCAAAAGAAGTATTGTGTGCCTTTTGATCACAATTTCTGAACAAGTCACTTATTGGTCTGACATCACGATAAGCAAGATCTGAAATTGAGACAAAATGTGTTTTTATATTACCCATATCTGCATTCAAGCGAGCGAAAAAACATGAGTCAATAGTAATAGGAATATTTGTCATCAGAAAGTAATAAATGACATCAAATGCATCAAGAATTATTCCAGTATGACCATTTGTGAAATCACCCACTTTAATTCTCACTTGTTCGACATTATTCGGTAGATTCCTCCTCACAAAATTAACAATTTCTTCATGATAATTCATTTTGCTTTATTAAACAAGATTAATTAATTAACTATTATATGTAATCTAAAAATCAATTTTTTCTAAGGCTGTAAGCCGAAGAAACAAAATGTAATTTGAAAATAAAATATTTCAATCGAAAACAAAATATTTCAATCGACTTTCAGTCTCGTGAAAATTTTGACTTTCAGTCTCGTGAAAATTTTGACTTTCAGTCTCGTGAAAATTTTGACTTTCAGTCTCGTGAAAATTTTGAGGTATCGAAAATTCAATTTTTT
>Ga0302300_1000247_pt1 | contig 42986 bp, 43 predicted proteins | sample III_Palsa_E1_1_FD_198756 | JGI IMG/M metagenome (GOLD analysis project Ga0302300, IMG submission 198756) | Peat permafrost microbial communities from Stordalen Mire near Abisko, Sweden - III_Palsa_E1_1 | ecosystem: Environmental > Terrestrial > Soil > Palsa > Peat permafrost | place: Sweden...
TAAAGCAATTCTTCCCGTATCTTTGGTTATTATTTGCCGGCTAAAGCCTGACATTTGAATTACTCTTTCATTTATAAAGTTGTCTGTAGAACTATCGTCTATCAACATAACTAATTCAAAACCTTTAGTAATCATTTTATTTTATAATTTTAAAACTTAGCTGGTGTATATTGTAAAGAGGGAATCTCTAATATAAATTCAGTACCCTCTCTCGCTACTGACTTTACTTCTATTTTTCCTTTAAGCTTTTCTACAGTTTCTTTGACTATGTATAACCCTAATCCCGAACCCTCACTCTGTTCTGTAGCCCTATAAAACATATTAAAAATCTTATCAATGTATTTTTCAGCAATACCAATGCCATTATCCTCAATTGATATAAGAGCCTTTTCTATATCTGTATTTATATTTATTACAAGACGGCAATCTTTTCTGATATCCCTGTATTTGATGGCATTGGAAATAATATTATTAAAAACAATAGATAAGCGGGTTTTATCTGAAAAAAAGGCATAAGGGTTATTTATATTTACTATTTTTTCAATTTCATCCATACCCCCCATGTACCTTACTTTGTCAAAAGTTTCATTAATTAGTTCATAAAAATCAATCTTCTCTTTTGTAATTTCCGTTCGGGAGTTTCTTGAATAGTAAATAATATCTTTAATAGTATTATCAAGTTTTTCAATACTCTGTTCCATCATGGTAAAATACTTTTCAATAAAACCATAGTCATTCTTCGCCATATCCATGTGGGCAAGTTTAATAAGCCCAAGAAGAGATTTAAGCGGGGCTCTCAAATCATGCGAGGCGCTGTACACAAACCTGTCCAATTCAGAATTTATTTTTTCCAGTTCTGTATTCTGCTTTTTTAATAATTCTTCGTTCTTTTTTCTTTCCGTTACATCTCTACTATTTATTATTAAATCTTCATTCTTGCCATCAGGGTTATATACTTTTACAATTCCTTCGATACATTTCCACAGGTTATTTTTTTGACGAATCATCAGCTCTACTGTATTTACTCCTTCAAAGCCATCAGTAGAGTTCTTCAGCATTATTTTTATCTTTTCCTGGTCATCCGGGTGAAAATAGTTTATAATTTCTTTTCCTATAAGTTCTTCCGGCTTATACCCCAAGGCGTTTTCTATTGAATTACTACTGTATTTTATAATACCTGATTTGTCGATAATATTAATAATGTCAGTTGAGTTTTCAATAAGGCGCCTAAAATGTTCTTCACTTTTTCTCAAAGCAATAAAGGCTGCTTCTTTGTCCTCCTCTGCTTGCTTTTGTTTAATAGTATTAGCAATTGCTGAAGGCAGCCTTGTAAGGTTATCTTTAAGAATATAATCGTGCGCTCCAAGTTTTAAAATGCTTACGGCAAACTCCTCCGATACAGTGCCTGTAACAAGAATAAAAGGAATATTACTTTTTTTTGATTTGTAAATTTGCAAGGCTTCTTCAGAATTAATATCGGGAAGAGAGTGATCGCATAAAATTACATCGGGTTCAAACTCTTCGAATGACTTTATATATTGTTCTTTTGTTTCTACCCTTTTAGTAGTAAAGTTAAAATTTGCTTTGTGTAATGTATATTCAATCATTTCTGCATCAGCAAGTAAGTCTTCAAGCATCAATATTTTTATTTTATTACCCATATAGTCAAATTACTATTAACTATTTAAACTATTCACTTAAATAAGCGAGTATTCCCTAAATTGGATACTGCCTTAACCAAACCCTTAAATACAACACGCTTTACTAACTATATAATTATCAACAGCTAGCTGGTACTATTTGATACCCTACTTTTACATGAAAAATATTAAAATAACTGCAATTATTTTTGTTACTTGGTCAGATTTAAATTTCCTCAATATTTCTAATCTAACCATTTTAGGCATTTTCATATGTACTAAAATTAACTCTAAGGATTATCTGCCTATTTTTTAACCTCATATTTTATACATAAAATCCAAGGTCTTTCCGCTGTCAGCCTAGTAAAGTATTATTGCATATATTCCTTTCTGTTAATGCACATAATAATGGCACCCTCCATAATAAGGATTTCAATAGCTTTTGTGAGCATATTTATACCGCAAATATTCTGATATTTTACCAGCTTTATTATTTGTTTAGTTAAACCCATCAAAAAAGAATTAGACTAATTATAAAATTCATCATTCATTTTTATATAACATTGGCAAAATTAGACTAATCATTATATTAATAAGATAAAATAAATATTTAATATATACGAAAAGCCTTTTTTAAAGTTTTTTTATTATGTTTGTTAACTGATTATTAAAAAAACACACCAACGATTAAAATTTGTTATTTAACTAAAACAATATTAACTTTATCGATATGAATAACCCTTCCATTATAACGGTAGAAGAAAGGCTAAAAACTCAAAATTTTGCAAAGAAATTAATTCTATCAGATTCTCACGAGCAGTTTTTAGGTACAGCTCTATTAACAATAGATATATGTAAAAAAGAACAAGGGATTGTAATTAAAATTAAAAAACTTTTTACAAAACAAGACTAAACTATGTCAATTAACCCATCTTCCGATATAAGCATAGAAAACAATACTATTATTCAGATTATAAATCCTGATATTAAAGAAATAAACCTTGAAATTGCTAAAAGTCTAACAGACGATGTGGTGGCTATTTCCAAAAATAAGGAATACCTCCTTATTTTTGATATGAACAGAGTAACATATGCTAATAGTGATGCCAGGATATACTACAGAAATACAGATCTGATGAAAAATATTAAAGCAATTGCTGTTTTAGCAGAAAATGAAACCGCAAAGCTGGTTGCAAAAGTTATATTTTACTCCAAAAAGAATTTTATTCCAGTGGAAGTATTTAAGCATAAATCAGATGCCTTGGAGTGGCTTAAGAACCTATCTTTAGTCCATTAAAAATTCGTTCGGACTTTTTATACCTTATTTTTATTTAAAAAATGGGTTATTGACCCCAAGGCAAGGAGGCCAAATTATCAAGCAATTCTTTTAATTTTTAATATTATAAGATTTGAGTGAAGGGATTCGCGAAATAAAAATAATACCCAAAATAAAGAATAGGCCCAAAGCAAGAGCGCTTGGCCTCATACCTCCCGCTAATGTATTTATAAGGCCAAACATAGCAGCTCCTGCAAATGTTGAAGCTTTATCTGCCACATCATAAAAACTAAAATAAGAGGCATGATCTATCGTATTCTCGGGAATAAGTTTTGCATATGTTGATCTTGACATAGATTGTACACCTCCCATCACAAACCCCACTACTACAGCTAAAATATAAAACTGTGTTGCGTTATTAATATAATAAGCTGCAATGCAAACACCAATCCATATAGAGATAATTATCATTAGCGCTTTTATATTTCCATAAATCCCCGATATTCTGGCAAATAGCTGCGCCCCCGGAATAGCAATAATTTGAATAAGTAGTATAACGATAATGAGCTGCTGAGTTTCTAATTTAAGCTCTCCTTTACCAAATATGGTTGCCATATACATTACAGTTTGTACACCCATATTATAGAAGAAAAAAGCGAGCAGGAATCTTTTTAATAAAGGGTGATGCTCTAGATCGGTAAAAACTTTCTTTAGTTCCTTAAGCCCGTTAAATATCCAATTACCTTCACCTGTGCGTTTATATACGTTAGACGGCAAATAATAAAAGGAATATTGAGCAAATAAGAACCACCAAATACCTACTGTTAAAAAAGAAATTCTAGCTGCCTCCCCATCGTCATGAAGTCCAAAAAATTGAGGTTTTAATAGCATGGCTAAATTTACAATAAGCAAAAGTACACTACCTATATATCCAAAAGAAAAGCCGCGAGCGCTAACTTTATCCACTCTATCTTCTGTTGCAATTTCGGGCAGGAAAGAATTATAAAATACAATACTACCGCTAAAACCAATACCTGCCATTACAAAGGCAATCATCCCCAATGTAACATTATCTGAAGTAAAGAAAAAAAGGTAGGCACAGGAAAAACTACCGAGATAGCAAAAAATCTGCATAAACAGTTTCTTTCTTCCCGTATAATCCGCTATGGCGGTCAGAAAAGGGCTGAGGAAAGCGGCGATAAGAAACGAGAATGAAAGGGCTGAGGAATATAAAACAGAATTTATTAGTTCGAAGCCTAAAAAGTTAACCTTCTCTTGAGTTACAGCAAGATAGTAACCTGGGAAAACAGCCGTAGTGATGGTAAGCGAATAGGCAGAGTTTGCCCAGTCATACATACACCAAGCATTGATAAGCTTATTATTATTTTTTTCAATGACCATACCCAAATATACTAATTCGGGGGAATAGCCAAACGGAGATGGTATTAAAGAATTATTCTGAAATTTTAACCAAATGCTCTCTTTCCTTCAGGTCGATTTTTCGCTGTATCCAACTTAGGTAATGTCCTCTGTATACATCTTTCATCTTCCACCAATCGTTACGAGTAAATTTTCCACGACAGATAGCCGCCCCGCAAAGGCATTTTTCTATCCTTGAACTAGAAAACTCATGCACAATAAAGGTGGCATAATCGATAGTAACATGCTCGCCAGCCTTTATATCTCTCCTTGCAGCTACATCATCGTCATTTACCATCCATGAATTGGGATCGCAGCAATGGTTTATAAAATAATCGATCTGTTGGTGTATATCCTCATTTTCAAAAGGCCCTACGTACATGTTTTCTTCTAGCTCTGTACAATATTTCTCGTAGATAGTTTTGTATGGCTCGTGAAGCTTTTTTATGTCTTCTCTTGTCCTTCTAACGCAGGCATCGTTCCAGTTAGTAAAGATGAGTTCGCCTTCTTTTATGTCTTCCGTGGTGAAAACCCCGTAAAATCCATCTGATATTTCTTTTTTGACTAGTTTTTTATTGTACATAAAATTGATCTTAATACCACTGTCTTTAAGAAGGATGCTATATGCCATCTAGTAGGTTCTGGTTTTTTCTATTGGTTTATAATAAGAGTAAAAATATAAAATAAAACAACTAATGCAAATTTTTATTTTAGTATTACCACTATCTGTTTCCAATTGTGGATAAATAATTCCGGCAGGTTCTTCCACATGCCTTTCATCAGCTTCTACCAGTAGAAAATTGAGTTACTACCCCAGAAAAAAGTCTTACAGCCACTACAGCCTTCAGGCAATTATCAGGATGACAAAAAACAAAAAAGGAGAGCTAATACTCTCCTTCTATTACTTAGTCAGCGCTTCTGATTGTAAAGAACTGAAGGCAAACCGTTCCTTGAACTCTAGCAATTCTTGCTTAAAATCCGTTTCTTCGAACTTGTAATACTCAGAAAATTTTGTTTGAGGTTTCACTTTAAGCTCCCGCATGTCCAAGTGCTGATTTATAAACAGAAATTCCAAGTCAGGATATATCTCTTTCATAATATCCACAATATCCAGTACCTCCAGATTTTTATCCATAAGGTTATAGTAATCTGATGGCAGGTCAAGTTTTCTGAGCTCTGCCAAAGCATCTATAGTTTTTGTAATATTGATAAATGACCTCGATTGTTTTCCATTCCCATGTATGGATATTCTATTATTAAAATTGGCGTCGAACATAAACCGGTTAATTACTGAGTCGAACCTAATGCCTGGGCTATACCCATAAACATTGCCACAGCGTATAATATTAGTATTTATTTTGTCAAAAAGGCGTTTAACATGCTCCTCTCCTCTCATTTTAGAAATACTATAAAAGGTACGCGGATTTGGCGCATAACTCTCATCTACTATTTTTTTAGAAAAGCCATAAACAGAAGCGCTGCTTAGGTATATTAATTTCGAAACCGTTTTAATCTCCTCTATAGCATAAACCAACTCTGCAGTTCCCCAATTGTTTACCTGTTCCAACCTATGTGAGTCTATATTTGAGTAAGGCGTATCTAGTCTAGCCGCCAGGTGATACACAATATCAATCCCTTTTAAAATCTTCCTAAGCTTACGGGAATCCAGAATATCTCCCAATACAAATTGGACTTTATTACCCGCAATTTTATTGCTATTACTTATAAAAAGATTGTAGTTCTCCCTGGTAAGATTGTCGTAAACTATTATTTTAGAAACATCTGCGCTTTTTGACAAACGGTAAACGAGTTCGCCGCCAATATATCCGGCTCCTCCTGTAACAAGTATATTCATTTATTTTTGTACTAAATCTGTATTTAATCCACACTCTGTTTTTTTAAGCCCAAACCAACGTCCTTCCCTTGCATTCCACTCCAAGTCAAACTTACGAGTACAGGGCTCACAACCGATGCTAAAATATCCTTTGGCTTCCAATGGATGGCGAGGAAGTTTATATTCTTTTATATACTGCTCTACCATTTTTGTATTCCAGTCTAGTACCGGATGGAAACGAATCACATCATGAGGGGCTTTTTCTTCTATTTTAAAGCTTTTCCTGACTGAACTCTGGTCTGCGCGAACGCCATTTATCCAAACATCATGTTCAGCAAGGATAGGTTCTAATGGCTGTACTTTATTAAGATAACAGCAAAAATCAGGATCGGATGTAAATAATAATTTTCCTTCAGCATCCTTTTGCATATTTCGGGGAGTAAAAGAAGAAACATCTCTTAAATTAAGCTTTAATAACTCCGCAACCTGATCCCTGAACAAGATAGTTTCAGGGAAGTGGTAACCTGTATTTATAAAGTAAACAGGTATAGAATTATCAATCTGGCTTATAATATGCAGTAAAACTATACTATGCGTCTGGAAAGAGGAGGTAGTAAATAGCTTCTTTCCTTCTTGCTTATACCCTAAAATCTTGTTTTTTATTTCATCTACTGTCATCGCTAAACCAAATTTTATTTTGTAAATATAAGTTTCAAAAAGATTTAAAGGAATTTTATGTATGCCTTTTTACTTTTCTCAAAAAAATATTTTTAATAAAACTGCCACTCTTCTCTTTTTGTTCCGATAAGTATGCTTTTTATTTATTTATATACTTAAACCTGCTCTTCAAATTTCCTACCATCAACTCAAATTCACCAGACTCTGTAACCCATTTTAAATTTTCTTCTACAAAAGCCAGGTCTTCTTCGTCCAGATCTAATTCTACTTTTTGTGAATCCCCCGGAGCCAGAGATAGCTTAGTAAACTTTCTTAATCTTTTTACTGAGGGGGTTACTGAGGCATATACATCTCTGGTATAAAGTTCTACTGTTTCCATACCAGCTACTTTTCCGGTATTTTGCACGGTAAAAGTAACCTTTAACTTTCCTCCTTTGGCAATGGTTTCACTACTGAGGGTAAGTCCAGAATAGGCGAAAGTAGTATAACTTAATCCGTGTCCAAAAGCCCACTGCGGATTAAACTCATAAGCAAACTTATAAGGAGAGGCCACTTCTACTGCTTCATCCAGAAATTTGTGGTCGTACGCCATAAGTTCCCCAGAGTAGCGGGGATAGCTAAAAGGCAACCTTCCACAAGGGTTAAAATCTCCAAAAAGTACATCAGCAATAGCATTCGCTCCCTGTGATGCTGGCCAGTAGGCCAAAATAATACCATGGGCTAATGGTTCTATTTCTCTTACTATCCTTGGCCTTCCTTCAGTAAGGACAAGTACTATCGGTTTTCCGGTAACTGCTAGTTGTTTTACCAGACTCTGCTGCCCTTTGGGTAATTCCAGATCTCTTATATTTCCAGGCGTTTCTGCGTAGGCATCTTCTCCTATACATATTATAATATAGTCTGCCGTTTTTGCCGCTAATAATATCTCATCCAGGTTATCTGTATACGAAGTATCAAAACCTACTCCTTTATAATACTTTACCTCTGCGGCATTCTTTTTTATAGCTTTATAGATAGTAGGTTCGTCTGCTGGGAAATATTCTGTTTTTTGTCCCTGCCAGGTATACGACCATGCTCCATTTAAAGTAGTAAGGCTATGGGCTGCAGGCCCTACTATTACTATTTTTTTGTTTTTACTCAATGGCAAAATATTTTCATCGTTCTTCAACAATGTAATAGACTCTCTTGAAGCTTGCAGAGCAGTTTGTTTATACTCAGGCAAAGCAAAATTTTTCGCAGCTTCCTTTTCTATATAAGGTTGATTGAACAGGCCAAGATCTGCCTTGAATTTTAATATCCGTTTTACTGACTCGTTAATTCTGGCTTCGGTTATTTTCCCTTCCTTTACCAGAGCAATCACATCGTTATAAAAACTATAATCAAAAGGTACTATGCACATATCTATACCAGCATTTACCGCAAGCCCTGCTGCTTCTTTGTTAGATTCTGCTATCCGATGTCTTTCATGAAGTTTTTTTATATCCTCCCAGTCGCTTATTACTACTCCTTTAAACCCAAGCTCTTTTCTTAACACATCTGTAAGAAGATATTTGCTGGCATGAACTGGCTTTCCATTTACTTCTGCAGAGTTTACCATCAACGTATGCGCTCCCGCTTCAACAGCAGCTTTAAAGGGAGGTAGAAAATATTCGCGCAATACTATTTCGGGTATATAGGCGGCCGCCCTGTCTTTTCCATTTGCCGGAACAGAATATCCTACATAATGCTTCATGCAAGCAGCAACACTAATGGGTTGTTTAAGGTCATTCCCTTCATAACCTTTAATAGTAGCGGCGCCCATAGTTTTAACTATATATACATCCTCACCGAATGTTTCGCCAAATCTGGGCCACAAGGGTTGTCTACCAACATCAAGCACAGGTGAAAAATCCCACCGTATTCCTGATGCTCTTACTTCTTTTGCAGTTATCTCGGCGCATTGCCTTGCCAATTCAGGATTTCTTGTCGCCGCCATTCCTAAATTATGCGGGAACAAAGTAGACCCTAATGTAAAATTTGTACCATGCACAGCATCTATACAATACATAAAGGGGATTTTCAACCTTGTCTCCTCCATAGTCATTTTCTGCATGGTTGTTATGAGTTTATGCCAGTCTTCCAGAGAATAGGCATGATTAATAACATTTTGAATAGATCCAATGTGATGTTTAACTATTGCATTTCTCAAAGAATCTGTATTTAAGACTATCGTTTGCCCCTCCTCCTTTGCAACTGTTGACAAGGTTAGGTTAGTCATTTGCCCCACCTTTTCTTCCAAAGTCATTTTACTAATGATATCGTCAATTTCTTTATCTGAAGTTGTTTTTAGATTTTGAGCATTAGAGAGAATTTGGCAAAAAATCAGAGAAACAATGCCGATTATTTTAAAAAAAGTATAATTTTTTAAAGTCATATTTATTCTTATCTTATTTAGAGAATTTAAAAATAAAGGAAAATTTAAAAGAATTTGTATTTATTTTTGTTCTTTAGAATAAATTAAAATATGAGGTTAGCTGTATTTAGGAAGGAACATTTTAATGCGGCCCACCGGCTATTTAATCCTTCCTGGGACGATAAGACTAACTTTAAAATCTTTGGTAAATGCAGTAATCCAAATTATCATGGCCATAATTATGAACTAATTGTTAAAGTAATTGGTGAAACTAATCCGGATACTGGTTATGTTATAGACATCAAAACTCTTAGCGACATTATTAAAGATAATATTACTACCAAATTTGACCATAAGAATTTAAATCTTGACGTAGAACAATTTAAAGGTATCAACCCTACTGCTGAAAACATTGCTGTTGTTATCTGGAATATTCTCCGGGAGAAAATTGATAAAAAATACGATCTAAAGATCACATTGTATGAAACGGAAAGAAACTTTGTTGAATACCCAGCTTTTTAAAGACCTTAACCTTGAAGAAATAGGAGATGACGAGCATATTGCAACTTCTAAAGAAACTCCTTTAAGACCAGACGCTTTTGATATAAGTGATGAGGTTAAAATGGCTCTTATTCAGGATCATTTTAAAGAGATAATGCTTATCCTTGGGTTAGATCTTAATGATGATAGCTTGAAAGGAACTCCTGGAAGAGTAGCAAAAATGTATGTAAAAGAGGTGTTTAGCGGGCTTAACCCAGCTAACCGGCCAACTATAAAACTCTTTGATAATAAATACAAATATAATCAAATGCTGGTCGAAAAGGATATTGCCTTCTACTCCAACTGCGAGCACCATTTTGTGCCTATTATTGGGAAAGCCCACGTGGCTTATATATCTACAGGCAAAGTGATTGGTTTATCTAAAATAAATCGCATCGTTCAGTACTATTCCAAACGCCCACAGGTACAGGAAAGGCTTACTGTCCAAATTGCTAATGACCTAAAAGAGAGTTTGAAAACTGAAGATGTAGCTATTGTAATGGATGCTTCCCATTTATGTGTTTCTTCCAGAGGTGTAAACGATATAAGCAGCCGAACTGTAACTTCAAGTTATCATGGCAAGTTTTTAGAAGAATCTTTTAAGAATGAGTTTCTAAAATATATTAGTTAAAAATATTTTCAATTAAATGTTTTAACATATAATGTTATTACCTATATTTGTTTATCATTAAACTTAAACTTTTTATGAAAAAATTTAAAATAACAACACTCGCTTTTTTAATGGCTTTTGGAGCATTTGCTCAAAGCAAAAACTGGGCTGTAGATCACTCACACACCAGTGTTAATTTTTCTGTCGAACACCTTGTAATCTCAGAGGTTCAGGGTCAATTCAAAGATTTCAGCGGCTCTGCTACTACTACAGGCGCTGACTTTAGCAATGCCACTATCAACTTTACCATTAAAACAGCAAGCGTGTTTACGGACGATGAAAAGAGAGATGCTCACCTTCAAAATGCGGATTTTTTTGATGCTACTAAATTCCCTGAGATTACCTTTAAAAGTACTTCATTTAAAAAAATAGATGAAAAAAACTACACACTTACAGGTAGCTTAACCTTACATGGAGTTACAAAAACAGTTGACTTTAAAGTAAAATACAACGGAACAATAACTGATCCGTATGGTAAAACCAGAGCTGGGTTTAAACTTACAGGTAAGATAAACAGAAAAGATTTTGGAGTAGGTTCTTCAATGCCAGCTACAATGATAGGCGAAGAAATACAATTAGTTAGTAACGTTGAAGCTGTTCAACAATAAAAACATTTATTCGTATAAAATGAGAGCATAAAATGTCTTGCTCTCATTTTTATTAAATTTGTGCCAAATGAGCCTTGAAGAAGACATAAAACAACATAAATTTAAAAGCGAAGCGCAGAAAGCAGCCGTTAATATTATTTATACATTTAACTGGATTGAAGCCCAAACGCGTGATTTTTTTAAAAAATACGACCTTACTCCGCAGCAATTTAATATCCTAAGAATATTACGAGGACAGCATCCAGAGCCTTCTACAATAAATCTGCTAAAAGAACGCATGCTAGATAAAATGTGTGATGCTTCCCGTATGGTAGAAAGATTACGGTTAAAGAATCTGCTTGAAAGACATACCTGTCCAAACGACCGACGTTCTGTAGATATCCTGATTACAAATAAGGGACTTACCTTGCTCGAAGAAATTGATGTTGAATTTGATAAATTTAATGAACAATTGGCAAATCTGCCTGAGCCAGATCTTAAACAATTGAACTTCCTATTAGATAAATTGAGAGGATAAAAACATTAGTAATATCCTTTTTTTTTATATTCAAGAATAAAATACAACTTTGGTAAATCAAATAATTTCTCAAAAAATGATTACCCTCGAATTATTCTTCAGCTTTCAACTATATAATTTATAAAATTATATAATTATTTGACTTGTCATTTTTCAATTTTTGATGATAAAACATTAGTAATTAATATCTCTTAATACCATAAATATTGTTAATACCTTTTAAAATAGCTATTTACAAGTTGCTTCATGAAAAAATATTTAGGTATAATATTGAAAATTGAGAAATTAAAAATATTTTTAAGTGTGAGAAGTAATTTGAATATTTTGATCAAAAAAACTTTTTGGTTACCTTATTTAAACCATTAGTATATATACAATGAAAGACAGTGAAATCATAGAAAAGATAAAAAAAGGTGATGAAACTGCGCTTGACTTTCTTTATAAAAAAAATTATAAAATGATGGTCAAGATGATTGTTAAAAACAATGGAAGCGAGGATGAAGCTAAAGATGTTTACCAAGATGCTTTGATTGTAATATGGCAGAAGATACAAGGACATGATTTTACTTTAACTTCTAAGCTTAGCACTTTTCTATATAGTATATGTCAAAACTTATGGCGAAAAGAACTGGAGCGAAAAGCAAGACATAGCAATGAAGAAGTCAATAAAAGTGAAATTTTTGATATTGATAAAAAAGAGAGAATTGAAATAATAAATAAATGTATTGATGACATGGGCGACACCTGTAGAAAAATACTTACTTATTATTATTTCGACAATCTTTCTATGAATGATATTGCAGAAAAAATGGGTTTTGCCAATGCTGATACTGCAAAGACAAAAAAATACAAATGCAAACAAGAATTGGATAAAAAAATAAAATCTTTATACACAGCTAGCGATTTTCTTGATTAAGAAATGGAAAACTTAAATAGTTTAAATAATATCGAGTCTTACCTGACAAACAAAATGTCAGCCGCTGAAAGGAAATTCTTTGAAGCACAGCTTGCAAAAGATCCTTTGCTACAGAACGAAATAAATTTTCATAAAGATGTAATAGAAGGCCTTCAAGACTATCGAAAAAAAGAACTTAAGGAAAGACTTAATAACATAGAAGTAAAAGGAGGAAATAGTTATACTGGAATAAAAGTAGCCGCATCAGTCGCATTAGCAACCCTTATTGGTTTGTCATCTTATTATTTTACAGTTATATATAATAAGGAAGTTGCCTCCCCCCAATCTTATATTACACCGGAAACAAAAAAAGAAGTTTCACAAGAAAAATCATCAAACTCTCTAAATTCTTTAAACGAAACTAACAGCATCTTAACTCCTTCAGAAACTAAAGTTATAAGAAAAGAAGTAGCTAAACCCCAAAAGGAAACCTCTAATGTTTCTGCGCATATTCCCATATTTAATGCACCAGATGTAAAAGAACATTTTGCAGAAGACGATGAGCAAATATCCCATGAGGAAATTATTGAAGCTTCTCAGGGTAATATAACAAAAGCCGAAACTCCTAAATTATCTTCGGTAGAAATAAAGATTGAGGAATCAAAGTCCAATCAACTTCAATATCAACATTATAATAATAAATTATTTTTGTATGGGGACTTTAATTCTAAACCTTATGAAATTCTTGAATTGAATAGTCATAAAGAGAGTAAACTATATATTTACTTTGAAGAGAAATATTTTGCTCTTAAGCCAAACCAGATCAAAATAGCAAACCTGGAAGAAATTAAGAACGCAAAGCTTATTGAAAGCTTAAAAATGCTCAGGGATAAATAATAGGTCTTTAAAGAGAGCTAACTTGCGGGAAATTATTAAATTTGCTTTGCAAATAAGCAATGCCTAGCTCTAAAAAAACACACCGAAAGAAAAAAGTAGGAAATTATCCTTATTTCACTGTAATGTTTAGCATTACACTCTCGCTTTTTGTAGTTGGGCTTTTTGCTCTTATTTTTTTGCATGCACACAAACTTTCAAAAATTATTAAAGAAAATATTGAAATAAACATTATTCTGAATTCTAATATAAGCCCGGCAGAAATAGATGAAGTAAAACAAATTATCTCTACCCAGCCTTACCTTCTTAATTCTTATAATGATGATAAGGAGATAAAGTTTATTTCTAAAGAAGAGGCAAAGAAGATATTTATAAAAGAATATGGGGAGGACTTTACCAAAGCCCTTACAGACAACCCATTATATCCCTCTTTTGTCATAAAAGTAAACCCAGCATTTTCAGATTCTACTCATTTAAAAATGATAACTCAAGAGCTTCAAAAAATAGATGGGGTAAAAGAAGTTTATTACCGCGAAGACATCATCAATAAAGTAAATGAAAACATAAAAACTTTAAGCCTAATATTTGTAGGTTTCTCACTAATTCTTATACTTGCCTCTGTACTTCTTATTAATAATACCATTAAACTTGCTTTTTACTCACAACGTTTTCTTATAAGAAGTATGCAACTTGTAGGAGCAACCAAAGGGTTTATACAAAGGCCTTTTCTGTGGCATGCTATAGTACAGGGGTTTTTTAGCGGAGTATTGTCCGTTATTTTTCTTTGCGCTCTTTTATACTATGCCTACAGAGAAATAAAAGAATTATCTGTATTAAAAGAATACGATAGCATTATTATTGTATTAGGTTCTTTATTAATTTTAGGAATTGTAATAGGATTTTTAAGTTCCTATAGCGCAGTAAATCGGTATTTAAAAATGTCTTTAGACGAATTATATTAATAATATTATGAGCAATCTTGTTTTTAAAAAAGAAAATTACCGAATCATGTATCTGGGTCTTGGCGTGCTTGTCTTGGGCTTTATTGTGATGACTTTAGATAAAACGCAATATGGTTTCGGATTCTTAGGAATAACACTGGGGCCCATTATCCTATTAACTGGTTTTGCCATTCAGTTTTTTGCTATTCTTTATAAACCAAAGAAAAAATAATGAGTATCATTCACGCCATTATACTAGCTATAGTAGAAGGGCTAACAGAATTTCTTCCTGTATCATCTACCGGCCACATGATTATTACTTCGGCTATTCTTGGGATAGGTAAAGAAGAGTTCACTAAAATATTTACAGTAAACATACAATTTGGAGCTATCCTATCAGTACTACTTCTTTACTGGAAACGTTTTTTTAACTCCTTTGACTTTTATCTAAAATTATTTGTAGCTTTTTTACCTGCCGCTGCTATTGGCTTTCTACTTGGCGATCAGATAGATATGTTGCTGGAAAATGTAATAGTAGTAGCCTGCTCTTTAGTTATAGGGGGAGTGATACTACTATTTATTGATAAATTAATTAATAACAATACAGAAGAAAATAACGCCATTAGTTACAAGCAGGCATTTCTTACAGGCTGCTTTCAATGCATAGCTCTTATTCCAGGAGTATCCCGTTCTGCTGCTACCATCATTGGGGGAATGACCCAAAAATTGACACGTAAAGCTGCTGCCGAATTTTCTTTTTTTCTTGCTGTTCCTACCATGTTTGCTGCATCTGCATATAAACTGCTAAAAGGCTATAAAAATATACACCAGGAAGATATTACTACCTTACTTATTGGAAACCTTGTAGCATTTGTAGTAGCAATATTAGCTATCCGGTTCTTTATAGGCTTTCTTACTAAACATGGATTTAAACTTTTTGGTTATTATAGAATTGCTCTTGGAATAACTATACTGGTACTATTAGCATTGGGGGTTAACCTTGAAATTCAATAATGACAACTACTGCCACAGATGAAGGAACTCTGCTGCTTGTAGATAAGCCCTACCAATGGACTTCCTTTGATGTAGTAAGAAAAATACGCAACAAATTAAAGATTAAAAAAGTAGGCCATGCAGGCACACTCGATCCCTTAGCGACCGGACTTCTGATTGTATGCACCGGCAAGATGACTAAGAAGATTAGTGAATTTCAGGACATGGAAAAGGAATACGAAGGGGAATTAGTACTGGGGAAAACAACTCCTTCTTACGACTTGGAAACATTGGTGAATCAGGAATTTGATATTAGCCATATTACAGAAACAGCCTTATACAACGCTGCTGCAAACCTTACTGGATACCTTATGCAAGCGCCGCCAGTATTTTCCGCTGTAAAAATAGATGGGGAACGGGCATATAAAAAAGCCCGTCGTGGTGAAGATATAGAAATAAAAGCTAAGGAAATTTTTGTAAGGGAGTTTGAAATCACCTCTATAAATCTTCCAATAATCTCTTTTCGCATTTCATGTTCCAAAGGCACTTATATCAGAAGCCTGGTAAGGGATTTCGGCGAAGCTCTTCAGTCAGGCGCTTATATGTCAGCGCTAAGACGTACCAAAATAGGCGGCTTTGATGTTAGTAATGCATTAACAGTAGATCAATTGGTAACTAAGGTAAGCAATGAAGGTATATGATAGTATAAAAAACTTCGTACAATTACCTTACGCTGTAGTTACCATCGGCGCTTTTGACGGAGTTCACTTAGGCCATAAAAAAATACTTTACAGAGTACAGGAGTTAGCAAAGGAAAATGGAGGAGAAAGCGTGGTAATTACGTTCTGGCCTCATCCCCGAAAAATAACAACTTCTGAGAATAGTGTTAAAGTATTGTCTTCCTTAAAGGAACGCATTAAACTTATTGAAGAGTGTGGAATTGACTATTTACTGGTAATTGAATTTACAAAAGAGTTCGCCGAACTTTCTCCTGTAGAATTTATAGAAAAAATATTAGCCAATACCATTGGAACAAAAAAACTGGTCATAGGGCACGACCATAGATTTGGGAAAAATAGAGAAGGCAATTTTGATCTTCTTAAAGAATATTCATCCAAATATGGGTACGAAGTAGAGGAAATAAGCAGGCAGGATATTGATCAGGTGGGCGTAAGTTCAACAGTAATACGCCAGGCATTGGAGAAAGGAGATGTTGAGAAAGCTGCTGAATACCTTGGCAGAATGTATTCATTAACAGGTAAGGTAGTAAAAGGAAAGCAACTCGGACGCACTATAGGCTTCCCTACAGCCAACATAATACCCGAAGAGCAAGATAAACTTATTCCCTCTGATGGAGTTTATGCGGTAATTGCCGAAGTAGACGGCCAAAAGTATGGGGGCATGCTTAATATTGGCTTACGTCCTACTGTAAACGGGACTAAACGTACTATAGAAGCTAACCTGTTTAATTTTGATAAAGATATTTACGAACAGGAAATTACTATATACTTCGTTAAATACCTTAGAAACGAAAAAAAGTTTGCATCGCTCGAAGATTTAAAGAAACAGCTTGTACTGGACAAAGAACAGTCAAATTACTTTTTAAAAAACACGCAGCTAGTATGATAAACAAAGTAGTAAAAGACGCAGAAACTGCCATAGCAGATATTAAAGACGGAGTTATTCTGATGGTAGGAGGATTTGGCTTATGTGGAATACCCGAAAATAGCATAGCCGCCCTTCTTAAGAAAAATATAAAGAAACTTACCTGCATCTCTAACAATGCAGGGGTAGATGATTTTGGTTTGGGCTTACTTCTTAAAAGTAAACAAATAAAGAAAATGATCTCTTCGTACGTGGGCGAAAATGAAGAGTTTGAACGGCAGTTGCTTGCTGGGGAATTAGAAGTTGAGCTTATCCCACAGGGGACACTAGCAGAACGAATAAGAGCTGGCGGCGCAGGCATACCGGCATTTTACACTCCGGCAGGTTATGGAACTGAAGTGGCGGAAGGTAAAGAGGTGCGTGAGTTTGAAGGAAAAATGTACCTAATGGAACAATGGTTAAGGGCAGACTTCTCGATAGTAAAAGCTTGGAAGGGCGATACTTCCGGAAATTTGATTTACAAGGGAACTGCCAGAAATTTTAACCCGATGATGGCTGCTGCAGGTAAGATTACCATTGCGGAAGTGGAAGAACTAGTTCCAGCTGGCGAACTTGACCCTAACAATATACATACTCCTGGAATATACGTTACACGCATATTTGAGGGTAAGAACTACGAAAAACGAATTGAGCAAAGAACTATAACTGCAAACTGATATGGCTCTGGACAAATTTGGAATTGCAAAACGCATAGCGCAAGAAGTAAAGGATGGATTTTACGTTAACCTTGGCATAGGTATTCCCACGTTGGTAGCCAACTATATTCCCTCTACTATTAATGTGGTACTACAATCAGAAAACGGGCTGTTGGGCATTGGGCCCTTCCCGCATGAACAAGATGTTGACCCTGACCTGATCAATGCCGGAAAACAAACTATTACTATGCTGCCCGGCTCTGCCCTATTTAATTCTGCAGAAAGTTTTGGAATGATACGCAGCGGCAAAATACATCTTACTATACTCGGAGCTATGGAAGTATCCGAAAATGGAGATATTGCCAACTGGAAAGTTCCCGGTAAGATGGTAAAAGGAATGGGCGGCGCTATGGACCTGGTGGCTTCTGCAAAAAATATAATAGTAGCTATGCAACATAAAAGTAAAGCGGGAGAATCTAAACTACTAAAACAATGTTCGCTACCAATTACAGGCTTGCATTGCGTAAAAAAAATAGTAACAGACCTTGCCGTGTTAGATGTATTGCCAGGCGGTGGTTTTAAACTGTTAGAAAGAGCCCCAGGCGTATCTGTAGAAGAAATAAAAGACTCTACAGAAGGAAAATTAATTATAGACTCGGATACTATTCCGGAAATGACTTTATAATACCAAGATGAAAAAATCAGAAATTAAATTTACAGTAGAGCTAGACCACAATAACGTCCCTGAACGAATAGTATGGGAAGCTACAGAAAGCCCAAGTGGTAAACCAGAAGAAACTAAAGCCATAGCCATTTCCCTTTGGGACAATGAACAACGAAATACTATGAGAATAGACCTTTGGATGAAGGATATGAACGTTGATGATATGAAGCAATTTAGTGTGGAATCAATAGCAGGTATAGCTGAAACAATTAAAACAGCTACTGACGATGATGTTATGTATAATGAAATGAAAGACCTTTGCAAAAGGCTGATAGAACATATACAATCTCAAGAAAAACAAAAATAGAAGACTCTTTAAGCAGATTCTTTCGAAAGTTCTTTAGCTCTTTTTTCTGCCGCCTTAATAGCTGTTTTGATATTTGCTCCAATCGAATGTTGTTCGAATTGCTTTAAAGCAGCCTCTGTAGTGCCACCTTTAGAAGCTACAGATTGTATCATTTGATCCAGGGAATACTTGGAATTATTTAATATCTGGAAAGCCCCAAGCATGGTTTGCTTCACCAGCATAGAAGACACGTGTTCTTCCATGCCCATTTCTTTCCCTGCCTCTACCATGTATTTTACAAAATAGAAAAAGTAAGCTGGGCCGCTGCCACTTAGGGCTGTTACAGCATCCAGTAGTTCCTCGTCTTTCATAAAAACAGCCTTACCTGTAGTTTCAAATAAAGTATCGGCAACACTAACCAGTTCCATGTCGGTAGCTGTATTGACAGTAAAAGCAGTTATACCAAAGCCCAGTTGGGCGGGCGTATTGGGCATAGCGCGAACTACATTTTTATGATCAAGACTATGTTCAATACTGCTGATTTTTATACCAGCCATAATAGAAATTACAATATGTTTTTTGGTAATGTGCTTTTTCAGCTCAGGAACAAGCGCTTTAAAATCCTGGGGTTTAACGGCAAGAATGATAATAGTATAAGTAGAAAAATCACTCGGGATTGTAGAAGACAGTACACAAAGTTCCTCTTTCTTTAGCTCCTCCCTCTTTTCTTCATGTTTTTCTACTATTAGTAAATCTTCTTTTTTAGCAATGTTGCTTCTTACAAAAGCTCGGGCATACGTTGTGCCCATATTTCCACCGCCAATAATTGCTATTCTCATTTTATTGATGACTTTTATTTTAATATTTTTCTTAAGGCCTGTGAACTTGCTTTTACTATCTCATCAGCTATATCATTAGTAATTGCTGTCGAAATAAAAAGACTTTCAAATTGTGAAGGTGCCAGGTATACTCCAGCTTCCAGCATCTCGTTAAAATAGCGGCCAAATAATCCCAGATCTGATTTTTTTGCAGACTCCAGGTCATATACTTCCTGATTACTGAAGAACAATGTAAACATAGAGCCTACCTGATTAATAGTATAACTCTTCCCCAGACTCTGAATATCTTTCTTCAACCCTTCAACTATTCGTTCCGTAGTTTTTGCAAGCATCCCGTAAATTGATGTATTATCATTAAGGTGGCTAAGCATGGCAAAGCCAGCTGCCATGGCCACAGGGTTTCCAGAAAGTGTTCCTGCTTGGTACACCGGTCCAACCGGCGATACCTTATCCATAATTTCTTTGCGCCCTCCATAAGCCCCAACTGGTAAGCCTCCGCCAATAATTTTTCCAAGCGTAGTAAGGTCTGGAGTTATTCCAAACAGTTCTTGAGCCCCCCCTTTTGAAAGCCGGAAACCAGTCATCACTTCGTCAAATATCAATACAATATTCTCTTTATCGCATAGTTTACGTAGGCCTTCCAAATAGCCTGGTTTAGGCAATACGCAACCCATATTACCAGCTACAGGTTCAATTATAATTGCCGCTACATCTCCTCTGTTAGCTATAGCAAGTTCCTCAACAGCTTTCAGGTTATTATATGGAGCTGTAAGAGTATCATTAGCAACCCCCTGTGTTACGCCCAAGCTATCGGGTATTCCCATAGTAATAGCCCCGCTACCTGCAGCTATAAGGAATGAATCTCCATGCCCATGATAACAACCTTCAAACTTTATTATTTTACTTCTTCCAGTGTAACCCCTTGCAAGGCGAATCGCAGCCATAGTGGCCTCTGTTCCTGAGTTTACCATCCGCACTTTCTCTATGGAAGGAACCATCTGGCAAATCAGCTCTGCCATTTCTACTTCCCTCCTTGTAGGCGCTCCAAATGATGGCGATCCAGAAACTGCTTCTCGTATTGCTTTTTCAATAGACTCATTCGCATGGCCCAATAACATTGGCCCCCACGAGTTAATAAGTTCTATGTATTTATTCCCATCTTCATCAAATAAGTAAGCTCCCTTAGCTGATTTTATAAAAAGCGGGTTCCCTCCTACTGCCTTAAATGCACGAACAGGTGAATTTACTCCCCCGGGAATGACTTGTTTAGCTTTCTCAAAAAGTCCTTTGCTTATTTCCGTCTTCATTAGTTGGTTATTTATTCTCTAAAGGATAGTTTACTACTTTTAAAATACCATCCTCAAATTTTGTAAGGGGGGAAAACTGGTTACTGTTAGCTTCAGTATAATCAAAACCAGCCAATGTCTTACCTTTTGTAAAACCTAAATCCGATAATTGGGGTTTAAAATAGGTTCCATACTTTCCCATAATTTTTCCAAAGAAGGAAATTAGGTCAAAGCCCTGGTAAGCATAAGAGGTTGGGAATACATTTCTGGTTTCTGTATATTTTATTTTTAAATTTTTAACAATAGGATTTTCGTAGTCTATAAAATCAGGTTGGATGAAGTGTACTCTCCTTCGCTCCAACTGTTCAAAAGAAAGTAAGCGAAAATTAAGCCAATCGGAGATAGTGATAACCGGAATGCTTTGCTGACTTATCTCCAGGGAACTTACTATATTGGCAGCAACCGCAACATCTGTAGAGGGGCTAAATACATGATGTACTTTAGTAAGCATAACAGAGTCTTTAAAAATTTCCTGTATGCGAGCTCCTTTTGTTTTATCTACTTTTTCAAAAGTGATAACATTAAAACCTCTTGCTTTTACACTTTCACTGTACTGCCAGGCAAGCAGAGAATCCTTAACTTCGTTATCGTATAAAATAATAACATCCGTTTTTACAGAAGGTTTTAAATTGGGTTTGTCTTTGGGTACAGTACCATTTCTTTCAAAAGTAAGCGAGGCATATTCAGCCACATTTTCGCATTGAGTTTTAATAAGCGGCTGAAGCAAAAAAACGAACTCATTATTTTCTAACAATTTTCCATTTGTGGAAAGCGGGTTAATTACTGTTATCTGATTTGCCAGAGCAAACTCATTAACCAAGTTATAATGCACCGGATATATTGGCCCTATAATCATATCCATACCGGCCAGTTCTGGTAGTTTCAAAATATCTATTACTTTTTGTGCTTCCTTTTCGGTGTCGTAAGCGTATAACTTAATAGTAACTCCACTCTTCTTAAGAGAATCCACGCCTATCTTTATTCCATCATACAGGTCTAGTACAAATTGGTTATTTTTTTCAGCCCCAGACTGGCTAAGCATAAAAGGAAACAATACAGCAACATTATAGACAGCCTTTATCTGAGATTTCTTTACAGTTTGCTTTTCCTTCGCAATATTAAACTCCTGCATCAGATACTCTTGCAGCATTTTATCTTTCTCAGTAGTATTAGCAGAGTAAAGTTTCTTTACTAAAACCTTTGCTACTATTGTATCGTTGGGGTAAATTTTCTGAAAAACTTTAAGCGAGTCCACAGATTCTTTAACCAGATAGTAATTTTTCATCTTATTAGCATCTTCCGCTATAGCCTTCCTGTCTAGTAGAAGTTTAAGGGCATCGCTGGCATTATTTTGCTCAAAAGAAGTATTGGCAAGCAAATAATATGCATCATCAATCTTATTCCACGCACCGGATTGTATTATTAAAAGCCTAAGCATTCTATTTGCCTCAGCAAATTGAGCAGATTTAAATGCAGCTAACGAATAAAAATAACGAGAATAATTACTATAGATATTAGTCTCCTGGTTAAATACTATCTTAAATGTTTCCATAGCGGCAGAATATCTGCCGCTTTTAAGAAGTTCTTTACCCAATTGATATTTACTCCCGATATCATCCGATTGAGAAACAGCAGAACTGGTTATAGATAATGCCAGGATAAAAACAAAAAAAACCTGTTTCATGTAGTAATTTTTATTCCCATTCAATGGTAGCGGGCGGTTTAGAGCTAATGTCGTAAACCACTCGGTTTACCCCTTTTACTTTATTAATAATTTGGTTGGAAATATCTGCAAGAAAATCATACGGCAGGTGCGCCCAGTCTGCCGTCATTCCATCCTGGCTGGTAACAGCTCTAAGACTAACAACATTTTCATACGTCCGCTCATCTCCCATCACTCCTACTGCTTTTATGGGAAGTAGTATTGCCCCTGCCTGCCACACTTCGTTATAATATCCTTCTCGTTTAAGGCCCGAAATAAAAATATGATCTACCTCTTGTATGACGCTTATTTTTTCAGCAGTTATATCGCCAAGTATTCTTATTGCCAGCCCTGGCCCCGGAAATGGGTGGCGTTGTAGTATATTTTCATCTATTCCTAACGTTCTGCCCACTATGCGTACTTCGTCTTTAAATAAAGTATTAAGGGGCTCTACTACCTTCAGCTTCATATACTCGGGCAAACCTCCAACGTTATGATGCGATTTGATAGTAACTGAATGTCCCTTTACAGCGGAGGACTCAATTATATCGGGGTAAATAGTTCCCTGCCCAAGCCATTTTACATCTTTAATCTTCGTGGCTTCCTGGTCAAATACATCAATAAAGGTTTTTCCAATAGCCTTGCGTTTTGCTTCAGGATCTGTAAGTCCTGCCAAAGCGTTATAGAACTGCTCTTTGGCGTCTACCCCTATTACATTAAGCCCCATGTTCTTATAGGAGTCCAGCACTTCTTCAAACTCATTTTTACGCAAAAGGCCGTTATCTACGAAAATACAAATCAGGTTAGTCCCTATGGCTTTATCAATAAGTATGGCGGCTACAGAAGAATCTACGCCGCCCGAAAGCCCAAGCACTACTTTATCGTTCTTTACTTGCGCTTTAAGTTTACTAATCGCAGAATCAATAAATACATCGGGCGTCCAATCCTGAGAACATCCACAAATATTTACTACAAAATTTCTTAGTACTGTTTTACCCTCCAAAGAATGAGTTACTTCTGGGTGAAACTGAATGCCATACACTTCTCTGTTTTTAAATTTGAAAGCAGCCACTTTTACGCTGTCTGTACTGGCAAGCAATTCAAATTCTGATGACAGCCCTGTAATAGTATCCCCATGAGACATCCATACCTGAGACAATGGGGTAAGCTCTTTCATGAGTCTATCTGTAGAGTGGATATGCGAAAGCCGTGCCCTGCCATATTCCCTTACTTTTGAGGGTAATACTTCGTTTCCTGCTTTATAGGCCATTAGTTGGGCGCCATAGCAAATACCCAAAACAGGAATATTTTGTGGAAAAACGTTTAAATCAAGATCGGGAGCCTGGTTGTCCCTTACAGAGCAGGGACTTCCTGAAAGAATAACACCTTTTAGGGATGCGTCTATAGCCGGAACCTTATTAAAAGGATGAATTTCGCAATAGATGTTAAGTTCTCTGACTCTTCTGGCAATAAGTTGTGTGTACTGAGAGCCAAAATCGAGGATGAGAATTTTTTCTGACATGAGACAAAATTAACAATTTAAATATTTTGAAAGGAAAAAATATACGGTTAATAAAAAACATAAGCCCTTATGTAATTTTTTTTCTAACCCTTACTCAATATTATCGGTTTTTAAGGAATTTAAATTCTTTTTGCCATATTATTTATAAAACAATCTGTTTAGTTATTTGAGAGATCAAAAAAATAACCGTTTGACTTATTTTTTTTAAATTTACCACTCAATTTTTTATTCGGGGATTAGCGCAGCCTGGTAGCGTACACGTATGGGGTGCGTGGGGTCGCGGGTTCAAATCCCGCATCCCCGACTAAGAATCTAAAAACAAAGTGTTTTATATAAAATAAGAATTGAATATTATAAATAATATAAATGATGTAATAATTAGCTTCTTACTTTAAAACATTTTTTATATTTTTTTAACCAAGATATTATCTTTTCTTTTTCTAATTAGTTGATACTAGAAATAGATAAGATTGTCATAGAAATACCGTCAGTTATGGGTTGTTTAAAAAGGCTCCTTTGTGTTATTGTATTTTTATTATATTTTATTTAAATAAAACAATGTTGCAACTTTCCTCATCTTAAGTAAGATTTAATAAATAATAAAAAAATCAAATCACTGAAAATTACTAACTTTATATAATTATTTTCGTACAACTCTATGAATATTCTCAATAAAATTAATTTTAAATTTGTTATATTTCAGCAAGAAAAAATATGAAAAAAATTATATTAGCTGTCGATGATGCTCCATCTATATTAGGAATTATTGAAAGCATTTTTAAAAGCAAATACCAAGTAATATTAAAGCAAAATGGTAAAGATGCATTAGATTGGCTTCAAGAAGGGAATTTTCCTGATATTATTATTACAGACCTTAAAATGCCTGAAATAGACGGATGGCAGTTTCTCCACCATTTAAAATCAAGTGGATATTTTAAAAATATTCCTGTACTTGTGCTTTCTGGCAATGAAAAAAGCGATGACAGAATTCAGATTTTGCAAAACGGGGCAGAAGATGTCCTTGTAAAGCCTTTTAACCCCATAGAGTTATTATTGAGAGTAGAAAATATCCTTAAAAGGATTGAGGAAATTAATATAAAATAATGTATCGAATTGCTTTTATAAGGAATACACCTACTAATGAAGAATATAATATTTCTTCATTAAAAAATAATTTTTTAGTAGTCTCATTTGAGGATGAATATAATTTTGTCGAAAAAACAAAAAAAACAGGCAAAGTAGATGCAATAATTGTTAAGAGTGATCTTAGCACAAAAAGAGAAATTGCCCGTATTAAATTTATTGAAGAAAACCTATCTTATTTTACTCCTATTATATTACTTGTGCCATCCATAACTAATAATTTAAGAATAAAAGCCATGGAACTTTCTATAGCTGAAATTATGGAATATGGCAATAACGAACATCAATTAGAATTAAGGCTTAACTATATAATTAATTTTTATAACAAGACTAAGTCTCCCAATAAAATACCTGTCAGGACATTAAAAATACCATTAGATAAGAGAATATTTGATATAGCGCTTTCGGGTACAGCAATTTTGCTTCTAAGTCCTTTATTTATTTTAATAACGATTTTAATAAAAATAGAATCAAAAGGACCTGCAATTTATAAATCAAAAAGAGTAGGTTCCGGTTATAAAATCTTTAATTTTTATAAATTTAGGTCTATGAGAGCAGACGCTGATAAAAGACTTAAAGATTTGGCTCACCTTAACCAATATAAACAACAAGCAGAAGCTGAAATAATACAAGACAAATGCTCAGAATGTCGGGAACATAATTTATCTTGTTCATCACTATTGTATTTAGACCACGAAGTAGTTTGCGAAAAGATATTCCTTTCTAATAAAAAAATACAAAACTCTTCTGCATTTCTTAAAATTAAGGATGACCCAAGGGTGACCAGAGTTGGGAAATTTATTCGAAATAGTAGCATTGATGAATTGCCACAACTATTTAATGTATTGCTAGGCGATATGTCCATAGTTGGCAATAGGCCCCTCCCTCTTTATGAGGCTGAAAAAATTACAACAGACAAATATTCCGAACGTTTTATTGCCCCTGCCGGAATTACCGGCCTTTGGCAGGTAACTAAGCGAGGCAAAGGAGGAAAAATGTCTGAAGAAGAGCGAATAGAACTTGACAATCAATACGCTCGTAACTTTTCTTTGTTATATGATATAAAAATTATTTTAAAAACCCTTCCGGCGCTAATACAAAAAGAAAATGTTTAATAAAAAGATTATAATACCCTTTATTACCATAATATTTTGTTTTCTAATTGGTCAAAATATAAATGCACAAACAAAAAAAAGTGTAACCACCACCACGGCGCCAAACACTAGTTCTTCAGAATTGGATGATGACTTTAATCCTGGAGAAAACCTTGAAGAACAATTAATTCCATTGGAAGACATAATAGTTATTGCTATCGAAAACTCTCCGTATGTTAAATATGATGCCGCCATGATTGAGAGCCGTAGAAATAATGTGATATTAGCTAAAAGAGACTGGCAAAAATCAATTGGGGGAACCGGAACATATACATGGGGAAATCAAAAATATAGTTATCTAACTAATGCTACTACGCCTGGGGCAGCCACCCCTCTAACCACTAATTTATTAAATGGCTACAGGTATGGATTTGTTGCCAATATACCTCTTACAGACATTACTGCAAGAGGCCCCAAAATAAAGGCGACTCAGGCAGAGCTGGAGGCTTTTCGGTACAAACGCGAGCAAACTATACTTATGCTCAAAAGACAGGTAATTGAAGAATATACCAATCTTATAATGGGACAAAAATTACTTAAAATTAAAAATGAAGGAAAGGAAAATGCCCGCGTTGCTTATCAAATGGCCGAAAAACAATTTAAAGAGGCCTCAATGCAACTTTCAGAACTTACTAAAGCAAATGAGTCATCAATGAACGCTGAAATAGCTTATCAAATATCTGTTTCAGAGTTTAAAATTATGTATCTTAATTTTCAGGAACTGGTCGGGGTGAAATTATCAACTTTAAAAAGGAAATAATGAACATTGTAGAATTTATATTTATTCTAAGAAAGAATTTATTTTATATATTATTCTTTCCGGCGCTGCTTGCCACTATAGTCTTTTTTTTAACGCGTAATACTCCGCTTGAATATAAGACCTCGACTTTACTTTATACCGGGGTAGTTAGCGGCTATGATATTAGCAGCCCCGAAGGAACAAAGATGGACTATAATACTACCACTAATGCCTTTGATAATTTAACGTCCTTAGTAAAGCTTAGAGAAGTATGCGATGAAACAAGCATAAGGTTGTTAGCCTATAACTTAATGGACAATAGTCCCAATGTATCAAAAAATGCACATGATGACGCTTTAAAATTAGTGCCGGCAAATTTAGTGAGTAAACTTGTTGATAAATCCTCTTTCCAAAAGACATTTATAAATATTCGCGAATATAAAAATGGCAGCGCTAAAAATCCTATAAAGAAATTACTAAGTTCTAATAATCCTTTTTACTCTGTTTCAATAATACAGAGTAAGGTACAGGCTACCCGTAAATCAGCCAGCGATATTATAGAAATTACTTTTACCTCTCTTGATCCCTCTGTTTGTTATAATAGCCTTAAGTTACTTAGCCAGGTAATGATTGAGAAATATAACAACCTTAAAACTGCTGAAACAGAACAGGTGGTTAAGTACTTCGAGGAAAAGGCGATTGAAGCCCAGCAAAAAATGGAAATAGCCGAGAATAACATAATAGATTTCGGCATTAAAAACAAAATTATTAACCTGGAAGAACAAACTAAAACTATAACAACTTCTAAAGCGTCAGTTAAAGAAAAAATTGAAAAGGATGAAATAACTTTAGCCTCGTGCAGTGCAACAGCTAAAAACCTGGATGAAAAGCTTAATATGAGAAACGGCTTGCTGGAATCAAATAGTAACATAGTAGCCAAAAGACAAAAGCTTGCCAATCTTAATTATAAAATCAGCAACTCAGAAATATATGGATTATCCGACAAAGACCTGGAAAAAAATAGGGCAGAGGCAGAGGCTCTAAAGCAAGAGCTTAAAGAAATGGTGAATGATATTTATAGACGCAATAATACTCAGGAAGGCTTGCAGGGGTCTATGTTATTACAACAATGGCTAAACAATGTGTTGACTATAGATGAGTGTAATTCCAGACTTATTATTTTAAGAAAGCAATTAAAAGAATTTGATTCTACATTCGATCAATATGCCCCATTGAGTAGCATGCTTGGAAGACTACAAAGAGAACAAAGCATAGCTGAAAAAGAATACCTGAATGTTTTACAAGCCCTTAATGAAAGTAAACTCCGTTACCAAAACATTCAATACAGCAGCAATCTAAAGGTAATCGATGCTCCTTCATATCCCTCTGCTCCTACTATAAACAAAAATGTTCTTCTTGTAATAGCGTCATTTGTAATTGGGGTATTCTTGCTGGCAGGTTATTATATTGCAATTGATTTACTAGATAGTTCCATAAAAACGCCAAAACGCGCCGAAGAGTTTTCTAATCTTAAAGTTATAGGCTCTTTCCCTTCTTTACTTAATCCTAAAAAAACTATTGATATAGATAAATTTGAATCTGATATATTGGAACAGATTACTAGTTCTTTAATGCTTCAATTTACTGAAAACAAAAACAAGGAAGCAAAACTAATTACTATTTCGAGCCTACACAAACAAGACGGGAAAACATGGTGCGCAACAAGAATAGCTAAAAAATTAAGTGAAACAGGTAGCACACTTGTAATGTCAATATCCGCAAAAAATGAAGATGTAGAGTCAGAATCACCAAGTAATCAGATTGTAAACTTTGCTCATTACCATTTTGCACACAATACACTGGATAAGAAAGACCTTTTTGCCCTTACTACAGATAAGGTTAATTCCCTGGGCCGTTTTAAATATGTAATAATAGAAGTACCCGCTTTATCAGAAAACCAGATTCCCATAGAATTATTGAGAAACTCTGATGTTTCTTTACTAGTTGTAGATGCTGAGAAAACATGGCGAGACGTAGACACAAACCTTATAGAATTATTTAAAAAGGCTACTTCAGACAAACAGGCAATGGTACTTTTAAATAAAGTTTCCATATTAAAGCTTGAAGCAATTTTTGGATTTATTCCTCAAAAGAAGAAAGGAAAATTTATTAAACCTAAAAAAGAATATGCTTCATCAAATGATCATAAAGAGAGTGAAAAAAAGAAGGCAGGCAAAACTACAGCAAAAGCCTCTAATTTTTAATTTTTTATAATGAGAAATTTTCTCATACGCTTCTTTTCTAATGTAAATACCTTATCGTTAATGGGCAATGGCTCCATTGCAGTTTTTGGTTTTCTTAACTTTGCCATTCTAGCCAGACAACTTTCTTTAAACAGTTTTGGTAGCTGGATTATCTTTACTTCCTCTTGCATATTTTTTGAGTTACTACGTACCGGCTTCCTTCAAACCCCGCTCATAAAATATTTGTCGGGAGTAGAGATTGAAGTTAGAGATGAAATTTTAGGTTCTTCCTGGGCTTTTGCATGGCTTATTACCGGAGCAATTTTTATTGTTAGCATTATTAGCTTTTTACTATTGGGCCGCTTTATAGAAAATGAAGGGTTTTTTATGTTTTTAAAATGGATATGGATAGTAAATTTACTTTCTCTTCCATCTAATTTTGCTACATGGTACCTTCAGTCCCAATTAAAGTTTGGGGAAATATTGCTAATTCGGCTTATAAGTCAGGGAAGCTTTTTTTTACTGTTAGTACTTAATTTCTATTTAAAGCAAGATCTACCTTACGTACTTTATTCTTATCTCTTTTCTAGTTTTCTCACAAGTGTAATTTGTATTGCTGCAAACTGGACGTTCATAACACTGCTTGGAAAAGCTACCAAAAAAAGAATGACCTCGTTGTTCCATTTTGGCAAATATAGTATGGGCACAATGATTGCTTCTAATTTACTAAGAACATCAGATACCCTGCTTATTGGAGCATTTATGGGTAACGCTGCAGTAGCTGTTTATAGCGTACCGGCACGAATGTTTGAACTTATTGAAGTGCCTTTAAGAAGCTTCGTTTCTACCGCCTTACCAACTCTGTCAAAGTTATATAATACAGATGATATAAAAGGGCTTAAATACTTCTTTGAAAAATCAGCAGGACTTCTTACCATTATACTAATACCTTTTATGTTATTCTGTTTCATATTTGCAGAACCGCTTGTGGTACTACTTGGAGGGGAAGAGTATATTGGATCTGCTAATATTTTAAGAATTTTTACACTGTATGCATGTTTTATGCCTATTGATAGATTTACTGGTATCACTCTTGATATTATGAATGTACCAGTCAGAAATTTTCAAAAAGTTATGATAATGCTTGTCATCAATATAGTTGGAGATATGCTGGCAATTAAACTCATAGGTGAATGCTGGGCAGTGGCTGTAGGCTCAATAGTCACTTTTCTTGTGGGAGTAATTTTAAGCACAATATTTCTGAAACAAAAACTCGATTTTTCAATAGGGGAAATTTTGACGCTGGGTTATCAGAAAAGTATAGAATATACCAACAACGTTTTAAAAGGGGTAAGTAAGCCTTGAGCAGTTTAACTAACATATCAAATAATTATAAAAACATTAAATCGGCTCTGATTTTGTTTTTTTTAAGTTTGATTGCTGCTTTTGCAATTTCAAAAGGAGGCTTTATTGCATTAGGGGCTTTAGTAGCTATTCCGGTACTAGGCATTGTCATATATAAAATTTTTAACTATCCTGCCTTTGGCATTATACTTATACTTTATATTGCGTTCTCAATTAATGGTTCAGGAAAGTATGTCGAGTTGCCTTTTGGGCTTCTTGTTGATTTTATGCTTTTCCTTACAGCCATTGCAGCTATCTTTTATGTAAAAAAAAAGGAACTATCTATTTTAACAAACGGAACCGTATTACTTACCTCTATATGGTTTTTTTACTGTGTTCTTGAACTAGTAAACCCTGAACCCCATAGTTACGAAGGTTGGTTTTATGCCGTGCGCGCCAGCGCATTATATTTATTTGTCACTGTTATCTTATGCTTTCTTGTTTTTAATAAAGAAAAAGACTTAGATACTTTCTTTAATATATGGTTTCTTGGTTCATTAATAGGAGCTCTTTACGGTTTAAAACAATTATACCTGGGCTTAAATTCAGCCGAACATCTTTGGGTTACTACTGTAGGCGCCACTACTCACCTTATATTCGGGCAACTTCGAGTATTTTCAATTTATTCTGATGCAGGACAATTTGGGGCTATTATGGGATATACTGCAGTTGTTGGTATAATTTTGGGTATTAAAAACAAATCCAGAAACAAAAAGTTATTTTTTATCATAACATCAATATTATGTTTATATGGAATGGTAATATCTGGCACGCGGGGAGCAACTTTTATTCCAATAGTAGGTTTTTTATGTTACTTTGTTTTAAGCAAAAATTTTAAAGTAGTAGTAATAGGCTTAGTAGTATTAGGTTCAATTTTTGGGATACTCAAATTTACTTTTATCGGGCAGGATAATTACAACATCCAAAGGCTGCGAAGCTCTGTAAACCCCACCGAAGATCTTTCCTTTCAGGTAAGGCTAAAAAACCAGGCAAAGCTAAAGGAATATTTGGCAAGCCGCCCTTTTGGAGGCGGAATTGGCACTATTGGTTATTGGGGAGAAAAATTTATGCCAGGTACTTTTTTAGCGGAAACACCGCCAGATAGCTGGTATGTTCTGCTATGGGGAGAAACCGGGGTAGTTGGGCTTGTTATTTATTTTAGTATGCTGCTTTACATTTTAGGTAGAAGCTTTTTAAAAATATTTGTAATGCCCGACTCTTACATGAAGCAAAAATTGATAGCCCTGTTTTGCGGCCTGGTAGGTATAGTAGTAGCAAGTTATGCCAACCCTGTTTTAGGGCAAATGCCTTGTAGTATACATTTCTATTTAAGCATTGTTTTTTTACACATGGGAACCACCTATTGGGTAAAAAAGCCTGATGAAACCCAACTAAACGCGAGTTAGTATGTTACTAGTTATAAAAATAATTTCCTCTTTTATTTTCATAAGCCTTACTATTAATGTGGCTTATTTTTTATTTTTCTCATTAGCGGGCAAACTGGGTAAAATAAAAGTTACTAACATGCCTGTAACCTTTAAAAAAATAATAGTCCTTATTCCTGCTTACAAAGAAGATATTGTAATACTACATACCGCCCAAGACGCCTTAAACCAGAATTATCCTAAAGATAAATTTGACGTAATGGTAATTGCTGATTCTCTTAAACCCGAAACCATAGAAAAATTAAAGCAAATACCTGTATTTGTTCATGAAGTAACGTGGGATAGAAGCACGAAAATTAAATCATTAAACTCAGCAATAAACTCGATTTCCGGATATGACACAGTTGTAATCTTGGATTCTGACAATCTTATGAGCCATGACTTTCTTGCCAAAATGAACAGGGAATTACAAAAAGGATTTCTTGCGGTACAAGGACATCGGATTGCTAAGAATGAGGATACCAATATGGCATTTCTGGACGCAATGAGCGAAGAAATTAATAACCATTTGTTCAGGAAAGGGCATTACATAGCAGGTTTTTCGAGCGCTTTAATTGGGTCGGCTATGGCGTTTGATTTTGATTTTTTTAAAAGGATGATTATAAGCATAGATTCTGTAGGTGAAGATAAAGTGCTTGAGCTTTTAATATTAAAGGAAAAAGTAAAGATAGTATACGCAGAGGATGCCTTGGTATATGATGAGAAGGTACAGAATATAGAAGTTTTTGGCAATCAGCGAAAGCGATGGCTATCATCTCAACTAAGTATTTTTAAAGAATTCTTTTTTCCTTCGTTTATAGAATTATTTAAAAACGGGAATATAGACTATTTTAATAAGGCGTTCCAAAGCGCGCTTATTCCTCGCGTTCTTTTACTGGGTTTTCTTTTTGTTATGACTATGCTAGGTTTCCTCCTCCCATTGTTCCCAAGTGGTTATTTGTGGGCAGCATTATTTGCTATTTACATAATTACACTAATGGTAGCAGTCCCATCAAGGTTTTATAATAAAAAACTACTATTAGCAATACTACAAATCCCTAAGGTGTTCTTAAAAATGTTTATGCTACTTTTTAAACTTAAAGGAGCGGATAAAACTTTTATCAATACCCCTCATACAACAACCGTTAAGAAAGACTAGTATGACAAATTTACCACTGGTTTCTATTATTACTGTTAATTACAACGGTGTTAAAGTTACTACAGCAATGCTGGAGTCGCTAAAAAAAATCACCTACCCTTCTTATGAGGTTATAGTTGTCGACAATGCATCTCATGAAAACACAGACATATTAAAGGAAAATTACCCGTGGATAACACTTATAAAAAGTCCGGTTAATAAAGGTTTTGCCGGAGGAAATAATATTGGATTTGAGGCCGCCCACGGAAAATACTTTTTACTTCTTAATAACGACACCGAAGTGGCCCCTGATTTTTTGGAATATTTGGTAGAGAAGTTGGAAAGCGACCCTAAAGCAGGGGCTGCAAGTTCAAAAGTTATTTTCTTTAATACAGACAATGTAATACAATACGCAGGAGGAGGGTCAATTAACCCTCTTACCGGAAGAGGAAGCTTTATAGGAACTTCAGAGAAAGATACATTTCAATACGCTTCAAGAATAACCAATCATGCCCATGGCGCCGCTATGATGGTAAAAAGAGAAGTAGTAGAAAAGGTAGGCGCTATGCCAGAACTCTATTTTCTTTACTATGAAGAGTTAGACTTTTGCGAACTTATAAAGAGAGGGGGCTATACTATCTGGTATATTGCAGAATCAGTAGTTTACCACAAAGAATCTATGACTATAGGAAGGGAGAATGCCTTAAAAGTCTATTATATGACCAGAAACAGGATTCTTTTTATGAGAAGAAACCATCCCGGGTTTAGCCTGGTGGTATTTTATCTCTATTTTTTCCTGTTTGCCTTCCCAAAAAATATTTTAAGCTATACTATTAAAAGAAGAATTGATCTTTTGAAAGCTTTTCTAAAAGGCGTGGTATGGAACTTTAAAAGTTTGGCTAAAATAGAGAAAGAAAAACAATTTTGATTTTTTAAACGGCGGCCTTCTTCTTTGGAAGATATCTCAAAATTTCTTTTTTAAACCTTTTTACTGACGCTTTCAAGATTCCCCCATCGTACATTAAACGACGGTCGCTTGTCCATACCCTAGCTTCTGCCCCGCTAACTTGTTTTAACTTACCTTCATTCATTAGCAGCATTGCCATCCAACCATCCTCCCACACCAAACGATTAATGTTATATCCCCCTACTTTTAACCCATCTTCTTTACGAAATGCAAAATTGAACCCAAGTACGTTTAAAAATTCTTTGTTATGTCTTCTGCGTTTAATAATAAATTCACTTACCAATTCATAGTTCGCCAATACAAATCTTGAATTATACTCAGGTATAAATGAATATGTTCCGTAGGCGCAAGATACTGACTCATCTTTTAAAGCGTTTACATAGGCATCCACCCAGCCTGCAGGGTAAATTGAATCTGAATCTGCATTAAGAATATATTTCCCCTTAGCCATTTCAAGACCGGTCTGTCTTGTATAACTAATTCCCTGCTTGGGTTCAAAAAAAGATTTTACTCCTAACTGATCTAATATGTTCTGCGTCTGGTCTGTAGATTTATTATTAACTACTATTAACTCCGTTTTATAGCTAGGGGTAATACTAGATAAAGAGGATAAAGTATGAAGAATACTTTTTTCCTCATTATAAGCCGGAATTACAATAGATACTTCAGGGTCTTCAACCCGAAATTTCTTTAGGCCATCCTTTATACGTTCAGTAATATTTTTATCTAATGAGTTTAAGTCATTGTACTTAAAATTATGACTTAAAACCCACTTTGGCGTTACATAGTTTAACATCGTTACTATTATTAAATTTTTTTATTCTTTTATATTATAAAGTTTCTATTTTTCACTATCAAAAAAATTAATTGCCTTAAAATATATTATCAGCTATTTCCTAAATTAAAGCAGCACAAGGCCGTATTTAGCTTCAAAATAAATAAAAAATATTGAAAATTAAATTATTAGTCAATTTAAAATATTACCTCTCATGTATTTAATTAGAAACGAACCTCAAAAAAGATACCCGCGCTATAAAAACTAAACTTTTTGGGGTAAATACCTCACAACTTCTTTTTTAAGCCTTTTTGCAACAGCTTTTACAATGCCGCCATCATACATTAGGCGGCGGTCGCTTGTCCATACTCTTGCTTCTTGTCCTTTTATTTGTTTTAATTTACCTACCTCCATCAACTTCATTGCCATCCAGCCATCCTGCCACCTTGCCCGGTTAATATTAAATCCCCCCACTTTTTCAGCGTCTTCTTTTCTAAAGGCAAAATTAAAACCCAATACATTAAGAAACTCCTTTTGATATTTTCTAAATCCTATAATAAATTGACTTATCAATTCATAATTAGCCAATACAAAACGTGAATTATATTCAGGCAAAAAAGAATAGGTGCCATAAGCGCATGAAACAGATTTATCTTGCAACGCTTGCACATACGCATTCACCCATTCTTTAGGATAAATAGAATCAGCGTCTGCGTTAAGAATATATTTCCCCTTTGCTTGTTCAAGGCCGGTTTGCCTTGCAAAACTGGTTCCCTGCCTGGGTTCAAAAATTGATTTTACTCCACATGCTTCCAAAATAGCCTGGGTATTATCTGTTGAATTATTATTTATTATTATAAGTTCAGCCTTATAGCTAGTTGATAGTTGAGAAATAGAAGATAAGGTATGTAGTATGCCTTTTTCTTCGTTATAAGTAGGTATAATAATAGAAACTTGCGGATCCGTGGTCTTAAATTTTTCCAACCCTTCTTTTATCCTTTCAATATGTTTTTTATCAACGGATGCAAGATCTTCGTAAACAAAATTATTATATAACACCCAATCAGGTATTTTATATCTGGGAATCATCTGTTAGTATATTTCGTCTTTCATTGTACTATTATTACTATTACCGATTTTGCCGGTTTATCTCTAATTTTTTATTCCTAAAATCTTCTCACTTTTTAGTTCTTTTATGATATTAGAAAGCTCTTCTGCCTTTGCGTTCCAGGAATTTAAAGCTGCAAATGCTATCCTGTTTTTTTTTCGATCTTCAGAATCTGAATACAATTCTTCTTTTACGAACTCCAGAAATTCCTCTTTGGAAGTAGCAATTTTAATTACGGTCTCCAACTCTTTTATCTCAGCAAAATTAGTCATTATAACTGGTTTTCCTGCAGCCAGGTATTCATTGATTTTAAGAGGATAAACATTTTTTGTAACTTCATTTTTAATATAAGGTATTATACATACGTCCATCTCCTTTAAAGCATCCGGCACTTCTTCCGGCGTTCTGCCTCCTAAAAATACCACGTTGGAAAACTTCTCCAGAGCAGTCTTTGCCAGGGGATTAGTAATTCGCCCAAGAAACTGAAATTGTACATCCGGCAAATTTGTAATTGCATAGCTTACGGTATCAGTATCGAATCGTTCATCAATACTACCTGAATAGCCTACAACAAGAGGTAATGTTTTATTTTTATGGTAGTTAGCAACAGAATTAAGCAAATCAAAATCAACCCCATTTTTGATAACATAACATTTGCCATTTACAGATTTTGAACCCTTTAAAGCATCAGAAGTAGCAATTATAGCATCTGTCTTTTTCATATAAAGCTCTTCAATAGCGGGCCCGTATAAATTATAAAACTTATCTCCCTTAATTTCATCGTAGCAATAGTATACATTTAAAAATTCATTAAAACTTCCGGCTAAAGGTAATCCGGCAAAGGGATTGTAACCATTAATAACTATAGGATTTTTGATTCCTATAGTTTTAGCAGCCCTTTTAATAGTACCTTTAATAATAAAACCATTTATCTGAATAAGAGCCATATATAGTCTTTTATTCTTCACCCTATTAATTGGTAAAACCGGCGGAGGCGTAAGAACATATATTTCGCCCCCCTTTTTAGTAGTAACTTTTCGTAACCTTTTCTCAAAACCCAATACCCTCTTAACCGGGGGCTTGCGTTTAGTGCTATTTATCTTTATTAAATCCTTAATTGAATATTGATAATCTACAAACAGAACTGTATTATCCTTACTAATTATCTGCATTAGCTGTACTAGTGTGTTAGGTAAATCACTATCCCATGTAGTAAGCGGCATGCAAATAATCGACTCATTAACAATCATATTCTCTTGTTCTCATTATTTTGTAACTGCTTTTTATTTTCTTATGGTATTAATTCAATATAATTATTACAAGAATTAATTTTTATAAACTCATACTTGGCATCTTCTTGAATTACAAACCTGTTTCTGCTAATTTGGTCATTTAACTTTTAAAAAAAAACATTGTAACAATTTCTTAAATTTAAGCATGAGTAGCCTAATCCAAAAAATAAAAAACAACGATAAACTAAAAAAACTTTTACTTTATCTTATGATACCCCCCAACCAGGCTAAGCCGAGGGAGTGGGTGCATTTACTTGTAAATCCTTTTGTGCATAAAAGAGGCAAGGGAGTAATAATAAGAACTCATACCCGGCTGGATGTTTTTCCTTTTAATAAGTTTAATATCGGAAAGAATAGTATTATCGAAGATTTTGCTACTATAAATAACGGATTAGGGCCAGTTAATATAGGAGACCATACTACCGTAGGACTTGGTAATGTAGTAATTGGGCCTGCTACTATAGGAAACTATGTAATACTGGCGCAAAACATAGTTATATCTGGTCTTAACCATGGTTATAAGGATGTTAGTATGCCAATAAGCTTGCAAAAATGTACTACAGCCGAAATAGTTATTGAAGATGAAACCTGGATTGGCGCAAATTCAGTTATAACGGCAGGAGTACATATTGGAAAACATGCTATAGTTGCCGCAGGAAGCGTAGTTACTAAAAATGTTCCTGCATATTGTATAGTAGCAGGTAACCCGGCCAAAATGATTAAAAAATATAATGAAGTAACTAAGGACTGGGAAAGGGTTAGTTAATTTAATTCTTGAAATATTAATATTAACCCTTTTTATTTTGAGAATGAGATATAAAATAATTGTTTTATTATACTAATACCTTATATTTTTTTATCTTAATAGATATTTTTTAAAACTATGTATTTGATACTGACCCTGTTTTTCTGGTTATCCCTTTTCATCGTATTTTATACCTTTATAGGCTATGGAATAGTGATAACACTACTTGTGCGAATAAAGAGGGCCTTAGGGGCTAAAATGCCTGTTTATTTGCCCGACTATACCCCGGACGTGGCTTTTGTAATACCTTCTTATAACGAAGAGACTATTATTGAGGAAAAAATAAAGAACTGCCTGGCGCTTGATTATCCAAAAGATAAACTTAAAATACTATTTATCACGGACGGCTCAACAGACAAAACCCCTGATATAGTAAAAAACTATACCGACGTGCAGCTTTTGCACGTGCCGGAAAGAGGCGGCAAATCAGCGGCGGAGAATAGGGCCATGAAGTTTGTAACAGCCCCCATAGTAGTATTTTCGGACGCCAATACAATACTTCCGCCACAAGCTCTTAAAGAACTGGTAAAGTTTTACCAGGATGCTAAAGTAGGCGCAGTATCAGGTGAAAAACGCATTGCAGGGAAAACAAAAGATAACGCAGCAGGGGCTGGGGAGGGAATCTATTGGAAATATGAGTCTTACCTAAAGAAAATGGATGCGGAGTTCTTAACGATAGTAGGAGCCGCCGGAGAACTGTTTTCCTTCAGATCAGAACTGTTTGAAGAACTGGAACCGGATTCTATTTTGGACGACTTTATGCTGTCTATGCGCATAGCCTCTAAAGGTTATCGCGTACTCTATGAGCCTAAGGCTTATGCGTTAGAAACCTCCTCGGTATCAGTAAAAGAAGAGCTTAAACGGAAGATAAGAATATGCGCCGGTGGCTGGCAATCTATCATAAGGTTAAGGCATGTACTTAACCCCTTCCCTAACTTTGCTTTAACCTTCCAATATGTATCGCACCGGGTTTTACGGTGGACTATAACTCCGCTGTTACTATTACTATTACTTCCTGTAAATTACTTACTTAGCATAGAGGAAACGGGGTATTTTTACAAGTTTATTTTTGTTTGTCAGATCGTATTTTACAGCATGGCCCTGTTGGGCTGGTACCTGGAGAATAGAAAAATAAAGGTAAAGATACTTTTTGTGCCCTACTACTTCTTTATTATGAATTATGCTGTTTTCCTGGGCTTTTTCCGCTATATAAGCGGCAAGCAGTCCTCCAAATGGGAGCGCGCCAAACGAGATGAGTTTGCCCCCAAGCTTTCTTAACTGCTTTCCGCTACTTACTAGTTGTGCCAATTGGCACATTACCATAGGAACTTTTGCGCTGACAACTTTAAAAATAGTAATGAAGTAAGTATAAGTTTGTAGTTTGTGCTACTTAAAAAACTACTAGTTAAATATAAATCTTACATGACTTCACGCCTGTCATTGTTTTGTCATTGTTTTGTCATTGTTATGGCATTGTTATGTCATTGTTTTGGCATTGTTTTTTGCATTATTAATTTGGGTGAATGTATGATTTTATCCGTTTTTGAAGGTGTGCCAGTTGGCATTTTTATGGAGTGAGCTACTATGTCAAAATACAAGATTTTGTTTATAAAGAAAAAAATTAGCGCTAAAATTTGACTTTGGCCAGGTTACTAAAAGTAGCACATAATGGCTATGGTTTGGTAAAATTTAATAATGGATTTTATTCAAAATTATGAGCCAAGTTATGCTATGCTGAACTTGAGTTGGTAGTAGTTTGTTTTACTGACTAATACCCCAAAATTTAAATACTAATGTAATTAAATAACTAGATATTAATCCAAATATCGCAACAAGCAGGTATGCAATAATATCATTCCCAAATGCGCTCCCACTATAAACAATAAAAATAATATTAATCAGATACGATATTACAAATACACTTATAGCAATTTTATAAAATAAGGCAAAATTAAAACTATTAGTTAGTTTATACATATTTCTAAGAGCTAACCACATTATTAATAAGAAAACAAAAGGGACTAATAAACCTGCTATATAGTATAGTTTATATTCTAAAAAATGAATTACTATTAAAGATAGGCCTCCTAAAAGACCATATAATAATACTATCTTAATGCTTTTCATATATTGCTTTGTTTGCGCCACGCTAACAAAATTTTTAACAGCTAGACCTTGCAGGCGAGAACCCTGCAAGAATAACTAGTAGTAACTATTGCAAAATCCTAATAGGTTTCTTATCATCTCCTATGGCCACTAAGGTAAACACTCCTTCAATGGCTTTTTTTCTTTTTTCGGAGTGCATCTCTTCCACAAATATCTCTACTTTTACTTTTATGCTACTATTGCCAACTTCTTGTATGCTGCCTATAATTTCTATAATAGTGCCGCCGGGGATGGGTTGGGTAAAATCTATTTTATCAGAGGCCACCGTTACCATTTTTAGCCTGCTAAAACGGGTGGCGGCAATAAAGGCCACTTCGTCCATAAAAGACATGGCAGCCCCGCCAAACATGGTGTCGTAATGGTTTACATCGCTGGGGAATATGGCTTTAAACACGCGCGTTTCCGCTCTTTTTATTTTTTCTTCTACTGTCATTTTTATTAAATTTTAGTTATAAAGGCCATTCTTTCGAATGGCCTTTTAATTATTATTCTGCTTCTATTAGTACAGATTGACGAAGCTTGTTAGCGGCGTCAACCATGTTTTTAAGCGCCAGTTCTGTTTCCGCCCATTTACGGGTTTTAAGTCCGCAATCGGGGTTTACCCACAGGTTTCTTGGCGGAATAACCGCCAAGGCTTTATGTAGCAAATATAGCATTTCTTCCGATGTCGGCACACGGGGAGAATGAATATCGTACACTCCGGGGCCTATCTCGTTAGGATAGTTGAAGTTCTTAAACGCATTCAACAGTTCCATCTGAGAGCGGCTGGTTTCGATAGTAATAACGTCAGCGTCCATATCTGCGATATTACTTATTATGTCGTTAAATTCCGAATAACACATGTGCGTATGTATCTGCGTTTCATCGGCCACAGAAGACGAACTTATTTTAAAGGCTTTTACCGCCCAGTTCAAATAGGCCTGCCAATCGGCTTTGCGTAAGGGCAAGCCTTCGCGTATAGCCGGCTCGTCTATTTGTATTACTCTTATACCTGCTTTCTCCAAGTCCGTTACCTCATCCCTTATAGCCAGGGCTATCTGCATGGTTGTGGTTTCCCGGGGCTGATCGTCCCGCACAAACGACCATTGCAATATAGTAACGGGGCCGGTAAGCATTCCTTTCATCAGCTTGGAAGTCTGGCTTTGCGCATATTGCGACCATTTAACTGTCATGGCTTCTTTGCGTTCCACATCCCCGTAAATAATAGGAGGCTTAACGCAACGGGAACCATAGCTTTGCACCCAGCCGTTCTGAGAAAAAGTAAAGCCTTGCAACTGCTCGCCAAAATACTCTACCATGTCGTTGCGTTCAAACTCGCCATGCACCAAAACATCCAGCCCCATCTTCTCCTGCCAAATTACCGATTGATTAATTTGTTCTTTTATTTTTACTTCGTACTCCGCTAACGATAACTCTCCCTTTTTTAACTTTGCTCTCAACTGTCGCACTTCGTCTGTTTGCGGAAACGACCCAATGGTAGTAGTAGGGAACAATGGAAGTTTTAGTTTAGCCAGTTGTTTTTTCTGCCTGTCGCTAAAAGGGCTTGGCCTTCTGCCGTCTTGTTCAGAAATAGCTGCAACCCTTTCTTTAATGTAGCCTTTATGAATACTGGCAGAGTTCCTCCTACTTTCTATTGCCGCGGTATTAGAAACAAGTTCGCTTACCGCTTCTTTAAAAAGAGAGGGAGTAGCCAATTTTTTAAGCGTTACTACTTCTTTAACTTTTTGCTTTGCAAAGGCCATCCAATTTTTTAGCTCACTAGTTAGCGTCTTTTCATCTTTCTCATTTTCCAAATCGCAGGGAGAATGCAATAACGAACAGGAAGGCGCTAACAGCACTCGTTCCTCCCCCAATTTTTCCACTGCTTGTTTAATAAAACCAAGCGATTTTGTGAAATCGTTTTTCCAGATGTTTCTACCATCTACCACTCCCAATGATAAGGCTGTTTTGGATAATACAAACGATGAGTTTAAAATATCACTTAATTGAGAGGGGCAGCGCACCAAGTCAATATGCAGGGCTTCAACAGGCAGGGTAATTGCTGTACCCATGTTGTCTCCGGTGCAATCGAAATAAGTGGCTACAATAAATTTAAGGTAAGGAAATTCTTTTGCCAATATATCGTACACATAGTAATATGCTTTTTTTTCCTGTTCGGTTAAGTCCATCACCAGGAAAGGTTCATCCAATTGTATCCACTTTGCACCTTGGGCCTGCAGCTTATTTAATACCTCTATATAAACAGGTAGTAAATTTTTAATGAGTTCAATTCTGTTAAACCCATCTTCTTTTTCCTTTCCTAATAGTAAATATGATACCGGGCCAATGATAACTGGTTTAGTAATAATACCCAGTTGTTTAGCCTCGTAAAACTCATTCACAATTTTATCAGAAAATAAACTAAATTTCTGGTCTTTATGAAATTCAGGTACTATGTAATGGTAATTGGTATCGAACCATTTAGTCATTTCCATAGCAATAATATCTTTACCATCCTTCTGGTAACCCCTTGCCATAGCGAAATACAGGTCAATCTCGCTGTTGTTACTATCCAAAATAATACTGTGATAGCGTTCTGGAATAGCGTTTACTGTTAGCGACATGTCCAACAC
>Ga0302300_1000251_pt1 | contig 42712 bp, 31 predicted proteins | sample III_Palsa_E1_1_FD_198756 | JGI IMG/M metagenome (GOLD analysis project Ga0302300, IMG submission 198756) | Peat permafrost microbial communities from Stordalen Mire near Abisko, Sweden - III_Palsa_E1_1 | ecosystem: Environmental > Terrestrial > Soil > Palsa > Peat permafrost | place: Sweden...
TTGTAAAGTATAGAAGGTTGTAAAGTATAGAAGGTTGTAAAGTATAGAAGGTTGTAAAGTATAGAAGGTTGTAAAGTATAGAAGGTTGTAAAGTATAGAGCATAAAAATATGTATTGAGTGGGAGTTATATGACATGTATGTTTAAATATGATAATATTGAGTATTTAGATGAGGAAAGTGTAGGGAAGGAGAGGATAAAAACATAAACAAAAAATATGTTGGATACAATTATAAATATGGTTGAAATACCAAGTTTACATAAAATAAAGTGTATACATGAGGTGAATGGACAAATATTTGCGTTTACAGATCATGACAAGTATGTGTATGACACGATGGGTGAATTAGTAACAAAATCAGGTAGTAGGTTTGGTAATCACAGAATGTGTTTTGATCAAAATGGTAATTTCTCAACGTTAACGGCTGTTTATGATAATAATGGATACGAATTGTATTCAAATATTAATATTGATATGTTTGCATATCACAACAATATTATGTATTATTATGACACAACCCATACTTGTATAAATTTCGTTAATGGTGAGGATGATGTATATACAAGTATTATGTGTTCTGTACATCACCATAATCCAATTACTTCAGTACACCTTGATAAAAGTAAATTGCATTTTATGGTGGCAAGCTTTGGTAACAGGAAACCCAAAACCGATGTAACAGTGCTCAACTATTCAGGTCAGAAGATTTGCAACCTATCTTTTAATTTACGTTGCACTGCAATCACCATTGATGATGGTAAGATAGCGATGGTAACAGGAGATAACATTGTTATCTCTGACATAACAGGTAATATTATCAACCGTATACATGTTCGTGTACCAGGGATGTTTACTATGGATAAACCTACATTAATGTCTATTAATAGTAAAAAGACCAAAAAATTTGATCACCATAGTATACTGGTATATGCTTATCCAACCACAGACATGTTTGCCATTGTTCATTGTCAAACTTACAATCGAACTCAAAAGATTAGCTTGTATTTTGCTCTTATGGTATTGGTATGTGATAACTATTTTAAACATCATAGTAGTAATCGGTTCTTTAATATAATTACTAAATTACCAATGGAATTACAAATGCGCATTGCACACCTTCTAATTGGGTCAAACAAAAACAACGTTAGCAGTACAAACTTTAATTATGCACTACGACAAATATTATTATAGTGGACTAGATACTAAAATAAATATTACTGTTACGTTTTCGTTACCAGCCGCAACCGGTTTGTTAAATCTTCTAAGTTCTTTTGATGAACAAAAATTATGGGATAGTATATAGTTAATCATAACAACACGATGTTGTTATTTAAATTTACAAATATTGTTATAACTTCATGTTATTATAACACTTGTCATCTTATTATTGTACTATTACTAATAAAATAATGAAGATAATATATATATAAGTAGTAAGACATAATTTATATTATTACACTTGTTACCATTCATACACATATTAGAATACTGTTTATACAACATATATCTTAGAATATGAAATGTCTATAATAAGTATTCATTATGAATATTGTATGAATAGTTATATACTTACTATATGCTCTCTATTTTTAACTGTTATTATTGTGATATTCGAATCCCAGCATATCACTAAGACAGTGTTTAAATTTTATGTGAGATCTAGATTGAGATTAAAATAAAGGCTACAATGTTTGTAATATTAATAATTTTAGATTATCAACATAGTATATGTATCATATAGAATAGTACAATTATTATTCAGTGGATCTATACATATACACAGAATATATTAAATAGGAGGTGTATATATATATACACCTCAGAGATAGTCATACTATGGGAATAACTATATAAATAGCTGTGAAAAGTATCACTAAGTAATTTCGTTTATAACATAATGTTGTAAATATTATAAATAAACTACTATATACATATTATGTTAAAATACACTAGTATGGGTTACAGAATATTTGTGGATGATTAAAAACACAGATTTTATGTATTTGCATGTGGATAAATTACACATCTATAAATAATATTTACATAACATATATGTTATACATGATATTGTGTGACCGTTCCACAATTATATATATTACGAATGTGGTAGCTGGGAGATACCATGTGACTAGGGTCACAGCAGTTACAATTATGTGTGAATTGTCCACAAATAATCTATAGTGGTTTATGTATATAAACATACAACATGTATGTTTTTTTGTCAGGGTGTATGAGTTGTAAAATTAAAATCATGTCAATACAAAAAAATATTTGTATTAGTTTAGTATTTATTCTTTTACATACACTGTACAACTATAAATTTATTAACATTAAATGTTGGGGTGTATAATATTTTACAATCACAATATGAAGCATTACTATTATTATTAACATTTTATTTTTAGTATACATTGTATACATATTATCCATACATTATTTGCATTATATTAATATATTATACCAATATATAAATAATATTAGGAATAATATCACACATGCATTGGGTATTTTCATAATTACAATAATAACTTATATAAAATACCCAATGCATGTGTGATATTATTCCTAATATTATTTATATATTGGTATAATGTAATATAACACAATATTATAATTGTCATTTAATATATGATATATTAAATATTATTAAAATACTGTGGTTATATATCACATTGTTATATGTGATACAATATTTTAATAATCATTAGAATATAATTATAGTTATACAGTGTATATAAAAGAATAAATACTAAACTAATACAAATATTTTTTTGTATTGACATGATTTTAATTTTACAACTCATACACCCTGACAAAAAAACATACATGTTGTATGTTTAAATACTACCTGTTATTTGCAACTGTGTTGTGTAGTGAAATAATGATATAGTTTAAGTCATAATGTGTTACCACTCCAATACAGTAATAACTTAATTACAAAATGTTTATTACTTACTTAATAAGTAATTTAGTATACTATCACAATAACTAACACTATTAAAATATTAATACATGTAAACATACTTATTAATATTTTAATAGTGTTATTACACATACTATTAATTAGATATATTAAGTAAATTAACTACCATATTGATATCATGTATTATTTTGGTGTAAGTAATATACATTTCTAATTGACTGAACATTGTATAATAAAATTACTATAGTAATTAGTATAATATTTATGGTTCACACTAATAGAATAACAAAATAAATTATTGCAAAACAATAATTATATAAAATTAAATACAATTGTAATGTTGTAACAGCAATAATTATTATTATTAACTGTTTAAATTATATTATTAAATATTACACACATATTAGATATGTGTATTTTTATACTCATTCTTGAATATCTGTCTCATAAGACATCATACCATGATATAATTGTTCCCTTCTCTTTAACACTCTTGAACGAGCTTGTTTCTTTGTCACATCTTTAAGTTTTGTCACACCAACTAGATAATTTGACAGTGAATCATTATCTATGGAGTCAACAACCTTAGAGTCATAATTCTTGTCAAGGAGAAAGATTTGAAAGTTGCGAACTATATCAGGCAAAAATTGGCATACATTTGTATTACCGATATCAACTTTCACTCTCCTATCAACGAACTCATTAACATTGGAACTAAGTATCTTTTGTGCTTTAACTTTGCTAGCTGAAGATGTTGTTATGGATGGCAGTGTTAAAGCAACTTTGTTTGGTTTTATGATATCACCAACAACAGAATTGTAGATTCTACTAGCAGCTTGTAAAGCCAGAGTAATAGCTTGTCCTTGTAGATTTTTCGTTATCCTCCCGTCAAATTTATTATCCTCTATATCTTGAAGTTCAATATGATAATGATCATCGTTATATTTGGCAGCAATATGTGGCACACCATCACCGAAAAACACAAAGTTTACGTTTAGGTCATATTTCTCGCCATTTGGAGCAGTCTTTTTACCTCTTCTATTGAAGTAAAAGTTAAGATTGCTATCTGATATTTTTGTATCATGTGATACACCGTCAAACATAACGACCCGTTTACCGATAAGACTATTACCCTTGACAGTTAGGGATGTCTTTAAATCTTCAGGATTTAATGTATTGTGATACACACTTGAAACAAACTCTATTAGTTTATATACAATATTGCTACTACTTTGTGAGCCAGTGAATGAGATCAAATAGTTAAAGTTTGGAGATGCAACCATAATAATTCCAAATACTTGAATAAAACAATGGAAATTATGCTCATCATGTCCTACCATTTCATACATTATATCTCGTAATTCTTGTGTGTCAGCACTTGTATCTAATCTTTCTTTGGATGAAGAACTATCAAAAGATAATAATGGTTTAGAGAGTGATGATGAAGAAGATGGAGAACTTGTATTATCCAGTGATTGTTCCAACTTAGTCAGTTTAAGTTTGAGTGGATAGCGAACACTAATATGATCTCGAACAGACGATGGTGTTACAACAAGAGTCTCCAGATTTAAGGTTTTGCAATCTTGTATACCGATAAGATGAGTGTCGCTAACAAATGAGTTATTAACTTCCGCTAAACCGCGTACTCGTCTAATAATACTTTTACAAAAATTATCCCTTCCAAGTTTATCAATGATCTTATCGATATTGTTAACTTCGGTAGTTAATCTCGTTTGAACATAAGTAATCTCTTTTTCAGTAACTGTTTTAACGGATGGCATGAATTTACTGTGCATGTGATTGTAATAAACAAAATACTCGTGATACCTATCAGCTAGTGACTTATTGATGAATTCCTTTTCTCTCCTGAGAACGTTGTACTCCACATCATTAGTCAGAATGTCATCTTGTATGGTGATAATAAGTGGATCAAGTCTATATTCAATATTGCAATCAACATTGTATACGAGATTCTCCTCTGACTTTTCACCCCACTCTAGTGCTTCATCCCAGTACTCCCATCGCCTTAACTTATCTCTTTCTAATAAGAAGTTATTACTAAGTTTAAACATTTTTGTTGTGTGTAATTCAGAATACTTAATATTCATGGAACGCATACTCATCATATACTTATTGATTCTTTCTTTGTGAGTTTTAAGAAATCTGATGAGACTTGAAATGATCATCGCGTCCAGAACATCATTGCTGAATTTTAACCAGGACAAAACAGAGAAGTCATATATCATGAAAATGTTTCTCGTATCATTAACGAAAAAGAAGTGACTTATCATGAAAAATAATGTGGTTAATCCAGTTGCTTTACCGAAGATGCAGGAGTTTATTTTGTTTATAACATGATTTGTATATTCAAGTGGTATATACTTGTATCCAACTTTGGTAAGATCAATATTTGAGTTAACCTTATCATGAAGTTCCCTAAGATGTTGCTCTGTACGGAACATGACTGGTCCTGTACCTTCATATCCAACAATATCATTATGTTTATAATCTTTATCTTCCTCTTCATCATATTCCTCTTCATCATCCTCTGAAAATGGTATAACTTTTGAGTTGTCTGTATTAGTTGCGTTACTTGAGCTTGTTAATACTTCACTGTAGTTGTGTTGAAATATACTTGTATTTAAATTTGTGGTATTGTTAGTAATAACTGAATCCTCAAAATAACCTCCAGATAGTTGAGTACCTTTTACAAGTTCCTTTCTAATATAATCCACATGTAGATTATCTTCATCAGTGAAGCTCTTATTAGGAATAACATCCACATACTCGTCGTGATCTCTCACATACACTGTCATAGTTTTACATCTGTTCAAGCCCCACCCTTTCTTATAACCAAAGTATCCATCATCATCCTTCTTAATCAACTCTTGATAACAATGATAAACATTATTCTCCCCAGCACTCATGATTTAATCTCATTACATTATCATGTATAAATTCTTACTTTACTTATTTAATAAGTAAATAAAAACTGTTGTATGTAGTATTATGTATTCATTATATAATTATATAATACTACATACGTATTATTATGCGTATATGCACATATGGATAGTATACACAAAAATTCATTATATTTATAGTGTAAACATATTAAGTGTAAATTTTAGGTTTATCAAAAATCTTTAAATGTTAACTTAATCCAACCAGTATTTTTTTATTTATATAGTGTTACCATATAAATTATGTTTATGTAATTGTGTACACACAGTTCAAATACTTTATCATAAATTAAGTACGATGTATTGTCGTAATGTAACACATGATAGATATCAATAAAAGATATGTAAAAAAATTGTCAGGGTGTATATGGTTTGTAAAATTAAAATTGTATCAATACAAAAAAATATTTGTATTAGTTTAGTAGATATTCTTTTACTTACGATATATAACTATAAAATAGTATTCCAACAATAATTAATAAATTATGATCCAAATTATGTGTTATGCAATGATTGTATCATAATTCAATATTATCATTTTATTTTAGTATATATATATATATAATGTATATATTATTTACATATATTATATTATACCAATATATACATATTATTGGAATATAACTTCATATGCATTGGGTATTTTTCATATTTACAATGATAATTCATACAATGCATATGAAGTTATATTCCAATAATATGTATATATTGGTATAACATGGTACTACATAATTTGGATCATAATTTATTAATTATTGTTGGAATACTATTTTATAGTTATATATCTTAAGTAAAAGAATATCTACTAAACTAATACAAATATTTTTTTGTATTGATACAATTTTAATTTTACAAACCATACACCCTGACAATTTTTTTACATATTTGTAATGATACATATTCATAAGTATCATTACGCATTATATCACGTGTATATATATAATATGAATAAATGATGTACATTGACACATGGTAATGTTCATTAACAAGTATTGTATTAAAAGTGATATAAATGTGGTAGATAGAAATGTCTAATGTATAAGACACAATGTTAGAACTAGTAAATAAATTGATGGAGTGGTTCGTGATAGTAACTGATAATTACGAAATTACAGTTTACCAGCAGTACACTGATGCTGGTATTTAAATGGTTAAATGTCTGTACAATGGAGATTGTAAAGTAAACATTGTCTAGTAGCATGACTATAGTTATAATGTCATACTCAATTGATTTGGATAATAACTATTAATACATACACAATCTAATTCCATACATTTACAAAACACACAAACGCGTATATAATTTGATATTACGAAGTAATCCCGTTATTAAATAACAAACATATTAGTATGATATTACTATATAATTAACTGTTAAAAACAATGTTTATATCTTCTAGATATAAACGAATTTGTCTGTGATGAAAGTGTTTGGGTAATGAAGAAGAGAGATAAGAATAAGTTACGAGCATAAACTTGTATTATATAATTGTAAAACATGTATTAGAAACGTATTGTTTAACTTTGTTCATCTAAAATTAATTATGTCTATACTAATTTGGTAATTTAATTATATTGGTATAATTATTTAATTATATTGGTATAATTATTTAATTATATTAGTACAAATGGGAATATTATTAATTATAAAATATTGAACATATTCAAGTGTGTTATTAACAAGTGCAATAATATTACTTATTAACAACTATTACTTTCTTATATCTCTTTGTAATTTTCTTACCAATTTAATTGGTAACAACAATTGTCATTATAATTACATCACTGTACATTGTTTATATCTAATATATAAATATGTTCTGTATCACAGTATAACCAATCAATAGTTACTATGTATATACAATATATTTCTATTATTAAAGTTTGTATAACTACACATATATAATAGGTTCAATAACATAAATTGACATCTAATGTTTATATTCTATAATGTATAGTAAATAGTTAATATGTTATTATCATTGGCACAGATATCAAGTGAGACAAAATTGTTACAGTCTCAATCCTCCTCTTCCTCCTCCTCTCCTTCATCAGAAAGACTATTATCAGAACAAACATTAACATATACACCAACTAAAATGTTGAAACAGTTGCCAAGTGGTGAATCACAGTACATGTCATTGATTACACATTATCCTCCTCAACCTTTGAAAATATTATCATTGAATGAGCAATTATGGTTAGCTATTGAAAACAACGATATATTTATGGTTAAACATCTTGTTTATAAAGCAGGTTGTGATCCCAATTATAATAAGAACAATAAACATAATAAAACAATACTTTATCGTGCTTGTGAACTTAATCTACTGGATATTGTTAAGTATTTAATTTTGGTACCACACTTAAATCCAAACATTGGTAACAAAAATGGTATTACACCATTATACATTGCATGTTATCATGGTTACACTTCCATAGTTAAAATTTTATTATCACAAACACAATCACAAACACAAATAGTTTTGAACAAACAGAATAAGGGTATAAGTAAGAGTAAGAGTTATGTTAAGTATAATATTGATGTTAATGCTTGTGATAAACGTGGTTTTACACCTTTATATGCGGCTTGTTGTCATGACAGGTATGACATTATTTTGTTACTACTGTCATGTAGTAAAATTAAAATAAATAAACGTACTAAAAATAATAACTCGGTTTTATATGCTGCTTGTTACTTTGGCAAATTACAAGTTGTAGCCATACTACTCAGTGATAAGCGTATTGATGTTAATCAAACTAATGATCGGGATGCAACTGCATTTTTAACTGCTTGTCAAATGTGTGGTGATGACAGTTTTGATTATGAGAATAGTAATAGTTTAATTAATGACGTTCCATGGTCAGATAGAATTAATATTGTTTTATTACTATTAGCCGATCCACGAGTTAACATAAACAAGACTATGGATTGGAATATTTCACCATTATGGATATCTTCACGGTTTGGTCACCTATCTGTAATTCGACATATTTTGGCTTCGAACCGAATGGTAAACATTAACCAAGCATCGGATTATGATGGTCTGACAGCATACGGACATTGTTTATTTCAATCATATACTGTATATCATATTCAACAATACGGTGACAACACCATTGAAACACAAAAAGAACATCAGTTGAGAACACGTAATTGTCGTTTAATTGCCGATTTACTCGCTAAATATAATTGTGACCCCAGTACAACAAGAACAACCCTTCGTCAGTTACCTGATATACAACCATACTTCATTGCCGAAGTGTTCACGCTTATTGTATTATTATGTGATGACTATTTACAACCAAAACAGTGTTATATTAATGATGATAATGTTAAAGACGTAATAAGATTCTTTTCTATTACCAGTCGGTTACCAATGGATCTACAAATGGTTATTTGTAATAGAATGTTCATGTCACAATCAAATCATGTGCTATCACGCCATTTATATTTGGCTATGAAGAAGGTATATCATCATTATCAACACCATCACACATCTACATCGATATTTACTCATGTTGGTATAACTACTCTATACCAACGTCTTACTGCTTTACTATCCTAATGTCCATTAAGCTAATAAATATATTATTATCATTGTAATCATCACTAACAAAAGGGACATAACTACAAACTTTTACATTCGCATGATAAATAATCAAAATAATTATTACTATTTATAATAGTAATTGCTACCCAACTGGTTTAATCTGTATTTTGTAATACAACAAAACATGCATTTGTTTCCATCTCTCTATCTCTTAGTAAGAGATAATATTTTTAAGTTGTTATTATAAACATTGGTTCATCCAATTATACTATTAACATCACATACTTATGTTTATGCATTAAATTCATTAACTTTAATATATTGTACATATATAAGTATGTTTTTTTTCATATTGGGATACTTTACTAAATATAAAATTATATGTATTAACAATGTTAATACCAATTTATCTAATATACATAAATACGATTGTGGTTATGGGCCCGCTACATTTATAACTATATACTTATTCCATATACTTCCTACCCACCCACACACACACCTCTAATCACATAAACAAATTTACAATTGTAATACCATCACTTACCAATATCAATATAACATATATGTATAGGGTTGAGAGGGAAGGATAGAGAGAAAAAGAGAGAAAAGATAAAATATTTATTATGCTTAATGTATATTTATATTAATAGATTAGTATACTATTTACTGTAGTCACAATAATACTCCTCTATCTTTTCTTGTCTTATCCCATCCTTCCTCCTCTTCTTCCTCTTCCTCTTTCCCTACACATCATATGTTATAATAATATATGTAGTATTATTTATTTTGGTATATCAGAAAAAACAATAGTAATTGATATTATCCCAACCTAGTTTGGATTGTCAAAACATATTTAAATTATGCAAAGAAAGGTGTAATATTGCAATATATTATGTTACATATGTAATATTGTATATGTCATTAGTATATAATATACTAATATAGTTATATTCCAAATAATGTTATTTTGTGTGTATTATAACGTTAAATGTATATATGTAGTAACCATGATAATTACATCATATAATTATTTTTTAATATGTATAAATTATAATAATATAATAAATGTTTCTATATTGTACATGCATATATTTATTGTAAACGATAACTCATAGTTTATATTATTTAATTACATATTGCATAGTATATTGGATATAAATATTTATGTATATTATTAACTGCGAGTTTGGTGTTTGTATTATTTGATTACATATTGTATAGTATATCGGATACAAATATTTATGTATATGTAATGAATATATGTATGTTGCTATTAAACAAACTGATTTTTGAAATTAATAAATCATGGGAGGGTTTGTAACTAACAAAAGGTCACATTAACATATAGTCATTATGAGTACAAAGAAGTTACTAGTCGAAAAGTTACCGGTTGAGAGTATGATCTATGCTGGTGTGTACTTACCATCTAATCATGCGTTGGCTAACAAATATGTTAAAGTAACGAGTACCAACAATAGTTGTACAACTTCTGGTGTGTACTTTGCCAAGCCATCAGATAAGGTTACAGGATTAGCATTGTCACAAAAGCAAAGAAATTATCTTGTTGTGTATGACGGTGAACAATGTAGTGTTGAGGAGTGTGACATTAACAGTTTACCGGTAACTAATGTGTACTTAACTATGACATTAAAAAGTGTCAATGCCAACCCACCGACTAAAGATCACATTAAGGATATTAAGGTGGTAAACATTGGTGAAATTGTTGTGTTATTAACTGGTTCTAATGCGACGACTACAACCAATGCAGATGTTCATTGTTGTGTTACTTGTTTATGCGGTTGTGATACTATCAAAGGTAAACAGGCAGTTAAGGTTGGTACCATTACTGTTAATACACTGGCTGATGTTCGTAATTCTCTGCTTGGTTCCGATGTATCTTCATTATCATCATTTAATAACACCAATAATAAGTTAGTTAGTGAACCCATTGTTACCAATGGACATGGGTTAATTCCAGTGTCAACATTTCAAATGCAAACTCTGGATTTTGACAAGTCAGGTGTGGGCGGTCTGTCACATCAGGTTGAAACAATCTTCCGTCGTATCTTTCTGCCTTATATTTTAGGACAAAAAGGTGAAATGTATGGTCTTAAACCTTGTCGTGGTGTTCTACTTCACGGTCCTTCAGGTGTTGGTAAGACTGCGTTGGCGAGAGGATTAGCTGTACTCCTCAACGAAGATGCGGTCGTGACTCTCATTAATGGTCCTGAATTGCTCAACAAGTTTGTTGGTCAAAGTGAGGAAAACGTGCGTAAATTGTATGCTCCAGCTCGCAAAGATCCATCTAAATTGCATGTGTTTATTTTTGATGAGTTCGATTCTCTTGCTAAGAGACGAGGTGCTTCAGGTAGGGAACATAGTGATAGTGTTCTTAACCAGTTACTAACAGAGATGGATGGAGTTAATGCATTAAATAACGTTATTAACTTCGCTCTGACCAATCGTAAAGATCAACTTGATGATGCTGTCCTTCGTCCTGGCCGTTTTGATGTTCATCTGTACATTGGTCTACCCGATCAGAAGGGTAGAGAAGAAATCTTTACCATTCACGCCAAAGATCTTATTGCTAACAAGCACATTGACGTTGGTATTATTAGTCAGTTGGCGAAGAGGATGGCCAACTTCACTGGTGCCGAGATCGAGTCTGTGATCAAAAACACCAAAACTTTGGTGGTTAGAAAGCACATTGATATCAACAACATCAAAGAGTCCGTTGATAAGTTGCCTCATGACCTGCAATTTACTATTGACGATTTTGTTGAGGCTTTAAATGAAATCCAACCTATGTTTGGTTCACGGTATTATCCAGTCCCATCTGACATACATGAACATTTAACTACTACTTATGATGCATTGTGTGGTGACTTGTCAACTGGTCCTAACAATAAAAATATACTACTTGTCGGTAAGTCCAAATCTGGTAAGACTGTAATGGGTAAACGTGTCCTCAATGATTACCGTGGTGAATATAAGTATTATTTGGGTGGTCGTGATGTTCTCGGTGAAACTAAGGAGAAGGTGGAACTGTTGAGGAAGATCTTTACTTCTGACACCAAAGCCGGTGTCATTGTCATTGACAACATTGAGATTTTGCTATCTATTAGTTACAACTATTATGACCAACAAGTACTACAAACATTGTTACTACTCATGAACGAGAAACAACACAATGTGCTAATTTTGGGCTGTAAACATGCACAATTACAACAGTTGGGTATTACAGATGAGATTGATACCACTTATACCATCTAAAATAATATTATCACCATAATAATAATAATAATAATACAGTAAACATTTATTTATAATTTAATAACTTATTACAACTACATGTTGTAATATAACAAGTATAAACTGTAATATCTCCCGCGTGTGTATCATCATCACCAACACCTTCATGATCAATTATCACCATAATAATAATAATAATACAGTAAACATTTATTTATAATTTAATAACTTATTACAACTACATGTTGTAATATAACAAGTATAAACTGTAATATCTCTTGCGTGTGTATTATTATCATCACACATAAATATTTTTAGTCTGTTTATAGTTTTAAACTATAAAACATTACAATATTTACTTAATTATTATCTCTACTATTTAAACTCTGTATATATAGAACTATTTATTTGTCAAATAAATAAATTAACAATGTTACTGAAGGTATACTATATATGTTACTATTGATTAGTAATAGTAGTAGTTAATTATTATAGCCGTAACCTATACACTGTAACATAAATATTAAAATACCAACTTTACATATATATGATACTATACGTTCTAATAATGGAAAATACAGTTAATATTTTTCTACCTACCTAATTATAGGATTCTTACAATACAAATTTAGATTCTTGTATTGTAATAACAAAAATACGGGAATATGTTATATTACTGTTTTGTATCTCCAAGATACAAAGTTATACTGTTAAATAATAATAACATTATGTAAATATCACTATGATTATATTTTACTGTTTTAGTAATAGTTATTTTAGAGATTTAATGTGGTAGTAAAACACATATATAGATATATGTAAAATTATAATATGTCATAACATTGTTTATATCTTGGAGATATAAAATTATATTAATATATTTATGATATGTTGTTTAATGTGTATTATGATAGTAATGATAAGATACATATTATTTAGTGATAGGGGAAGATGGAATAAAGACATAGAAGTAATGTATAGTTACATTGGAAGATACAGATAATTACATAAAATACGTGAAAGCAACTAATCACTACAAATATGTAATTATACAAGTATTTACATATATAATAAACATAATGTAGTATTAGTAATAGTCGCAAGATTATTTACATATTAGTGATATTAATATAAGTTACTACTATCACTAATAGTCACATAATATACATGGTGAATTGCCTCCTCTGCAGCTGCTGCCGTTCTTGTAGCTTGTCATTTGTCATTTGTCATTTGTCACATGTCACATGTCACTTGTCACAATTTTTATGTAATTGATAACTAAAAGGTTGGATGTGACAAGAAATAAGAATATTTACACATATATTGTGTAAGTTTAATAACTTTATTCGTAAAAAAAGAAAATGGTGGGATATTATTAACATACTAAAATGATTTAAATTAGAGTATATGGTAGGGTTGAAAACTAGCGTTATCGCATTATTTTATATAGTGGACGTGTGATAATTGTGTGATTATTTTGTGACTAGGAAAAGATATAAAAAGAACTGGACATGGGTGAGTGTAAGAATTATTTTTCAATATACGAATTGAGTGACTCAAGTTTGGAGAACGAGATGTTCTTCACATCATTGTGTATATCTAATTATGTTAAGTTGGCATTATTTGGTAGTAAAGTTATCTTTTGGTTAGCAGCGGCTATTTGGTCTGTATTTTTAATACACACCGAGTACAAAATTACAGGTAAATGGTCATTAAATCTTAAAAACAAGATTTACCTCATTTGTTTGGCATCATCAATTGCTGGTGTGATCTCGTTTTCCTTGATGTTGGGTAGTGTTAAATCACCAGTCAGATACATATTTCACGCACTACCCCAGGTGATCGAACGTGTTGGCATACACTTGGCACTCCGAGCCTGGTTTAAAACAGTTGTGAGTATTTGTTATTTTGGTAATAAGAATGTTGAATTTTACATTAAACAATTTAATATTTTCACTTACATCTTGGAATTAACTATAGATATAATAACATTAGCTATCGGTATCATTGCGACCATGATCCAATATTCAGCTGGTAACTATTACATTGTTAACTGGTTATATATTATGTTAATCGATGCAAATAATATTTATGGAGTTATCATTACAGTTATCATTCATGTTGTAGGTCGTAAATTAGCAGTTATCTGTCAACAAAAACAAAACATAGAAAATGGTATTCCTGTTAATAAAGATACAGTTATTCTTGGTAATAGATTAGCAGCTATTTCACGTAGTAATAAACATTCTCTGCTTCCTCTTACTCTGGTTTGTTTTATCCCATTGTGGATGTTAACATCTCGTAATCCCCAAACACCATTAGGTTTAGATGGTATTACTTTTTACTACTACGCTTTCAACATGGTATGTCTTCTTGGTTCTGTTGTCATGCCGTGGATCATTTCATACCAAGGTGGTATGTTTGGTATCTCCTCATCTTCCTCATTCCCTCATCCCTCTTCCCTTCAACCTTCATCATCTTCAACACCCAACGATAATAAAAATAGTAAACCGATTGACACCGGTTCCAACGTATCATCGATATTGCCAAGATCTCATGATCTTGGCAAGCGACAACTTGATCATCACTATGTCAATGAGGTGACTATGACCACTGTTAATACTGTCACTACCGTTGACGATGACATTGATCTGAATCATCGTGACTCTATTGTTTAACTACATACATATATACATACATACATACATACATACATTGAATAACAATGTATGTGTGATTTGTACATCCAAAATTTGTTATAATTAAACCAACTAGGTCATGAAAATATAAGTAATATTACATTGTGTAATATTGTTTTAATAATGTAGTATTTATATAAATAATATTAGTATACTTTACAATGTTTTTTTCCTACTCGATGTGTTCACAATATTATACGTTAAAATATATAACAGTTATATATTTTTGGTATTTCTAATATTATTAGGGTGTTAAAATATTGTTAGATATACAATTTTGGTATAATCTATACATACATATGGATATAATATAAATTAAACATGTAAAATTAATAACGATATATGTTTGTGATTACAGTAAAAGTACTTTTGCTTCTTATCCCAAAACTCTTGTTATAATACGAAAACACAATATTGTATTGTGTATCGTTAAATATAACAAGAGTTGTTGATATAATTAATATTTGAACAGTGTGTGTGTATGTTTGTGTGTGTGAGAAAGGAGGAGAGGGATAGTCACAAGATTGACGTAGTTAGTTGCTTGGCGCTTTTGTTGCACTTGTCACTGTGTTTATTGTTGTGCTTGTCACTTCGTTTATCGAAGTTTGCTGCTTATGATACTACACAGATATTATGTAATTGCTAATAGTTTTAACACATATTAATTACCTTCTCTTTCTACTACTTTATATATTTATTTATATTTTAGTATAATTACATAATATTCGTGCATCCAACCATCCACGATAAAATCATGTATAATATTTTATTTAAGTTATGATAATTTTTATATACACACAGTAATAGTAATTTCTTAGCATAGATAAATAATAAAACTGTTGGTAATTATATAATATTTGTGTATTCAACTAACCACAATGATCATATAATAATACGTATATATAATGTAGTATTGTTATTAATAATTCCATGATTATTGTGGACTATATATATGTTGTCACAGAATTTTATGTAATTGCTGTTATAATTACATAAAATTATACAAACAAAAGAATAAGTAGTGATTGTATATAATTAAGTATTGATCGCTGACAATTACATAATATTTGTGTAAACCGAAGGTTGGTCCTTCTCTGGTCTAAAATGGGAAATCAAATGGGACATCAACTGAGAGATGAGCTATACCACCACTGTGATCTTGTAATTACACGAGTGTAATATATTAAATGCAATATGGTAGTATTTGATGGTTACAAGATCATCTCTCAGTTGATGTCCCATTTGATTTCCCATTTTAGACCAGAGAAGGACCAACCTTCGGTTTACACAAATATTATGTAATTGTATACATAAAATACTTGGATATATTTATATAATCAAAAGGAACAGATAATAATTACATTTATTATTATCTATGTACAGTATTAATTTAGTATAGAATAGTTCTACACTCATTGGTAATGGTTTGTGGGTGGATATTGTTATGTTTAATTTTACAGGTACAACCATTTTTGTTTAATTTTTACCAAAAATATGTTATCTTGTGTCTAGTCATTTTAATGACTAGGTACAGGAAATACCTGTCACAACAAATGTATAATATTAATTTAATATAGAACCAGACTATATTAAATTAAGTATTATAAGATATTACTATATTTAATTTTATGAGAAAGTGTTTGTCTGACATATTTTTTTGTTGGTATCAAACAAAAATGGTTGTACCTGTAAAATTACAAGTAACAACATAATACATCACCAATAAGTATACAGTCACTGTATACTAAATTTAAACATGTAACTTATGTACAGTTATTACTCTACTATTTAACAATAATTTAAAATTCCAAAGTATAGAATGTATTATTGTTTATTTAAATCATAGTGGGGTTAGTAAAGGTAATATGTGCGTTATAAAACTTGTAGTCTTAACCTTCATTAGTAACATGATCACTGTAAACCCAATTATACCCAACTACAAATTTACTATCTAAATATACTTATATGTTAAATAGGTTAAAATACAAAGTTATAATAGTATATGTATATTGGTAATACATCTTAACCATTCAAAACAATATTATGTTTATTAACACACATAATATTTATTATAACAACTACATATTGTATCATACAATATGTATGTAGAGGATAGTGTAGGTTAAAAATAACAATATAACAACCAGATATAACAGACAAAATTATATACTCACCCAATTGTTATAATGTTATAATGTTATTTATATGTTTGACATATAAAAATGTATGTAAAGATATCCTAGTTATAATATGGTACATGTGTCATCGTTATTGGTGTTACTAACTTCACGACGTTGTTGTAAAAATTTTACTCTATCGTAACCATTACCATTCTTTCTGTAGAAGGTAAAACCATACATACGAAAGTAATTGTCTTGATCATATCGAACAAAATATTCAAAACTGGCTATTAAGCGAGTTTCTATTCCGGTATAATTATTTCTCAAACCATGATTTGAACTATACTGTAACTCGTTTGTTACAAAACCATTAATTACAGTATTACCAATCTGTAATTTATCCATTAATCTGCTAATATAACGAGCATCAATAACACTTATGAAGTATTTATTTATCCATGACTTCGACATTACAATAACTTCATATGAATGAGGAACTATACCTCGATGTGGACATACATATACTGTAACTGGTGTAATTTTGGTGTCGTCAGGATACACTTCTTCTAAAACCTTTTCAAAGACTAGTGTCATGGGGTGTGGGGAGGATGGTACTCACAAGTAAACAAATCAGGTGAATACAACTGTTATGCAAGGATAAATGGGTTGAGACAATATGGTTGTTACCACTTTTGGACTTAATGTTATTACATAGAATAGATATTAAATGTCAACTTTGTATTATGTGTGTACAAATAAACATAACATTACAATGTTGTACACTCATGTGTATTTTTTTTAACCCTAAAAATTAAGTTTGTGTAGATAATGTTATCAACATATTTGCTTTTACATTATTAATATCATCTACACAAATTATTGTCTATGTTAACAAGTAAAAATATATACATTGAAGTGTAATGTGTTATTACACACAATTGTATTTTATTATATATATGTTTACATCCACCTAAAATAAAAATACTAACAGTTGTTGTATTTCACACATATAATACAATGTTACAAAACTAATAGCATAATAGAAGATTAAACATGATGGGTTGGTATTACCAACTGTGTTTGGTCACGCATATAAAGACTAATTTTACATGTTATCTCATTCAACTACAACAACATGTTAGTTAGTGTATATGTATACAAACCAAACAAACATTACAATGTTATGTAAAATAATATGTGTTTGTTTGGTGTCACAATAATATTTTGTATCTTGGAGATACGAAGTTATACCAGTGTATAATAATTAATTAGTAACAATATTAACTATCTAATACTATGTTTGTATTTTACCATTTGGTGTTAGAAATGTGGATAGTATTCATATATGTATATACTGTGAATACGACAAAATGTTTTATGTTTGTTTTCATATATGACAAAGAGGTTGTGTTCACATAATACAAATAAGTTATCCATGTTTCATTTTGAATGAAATAATATTTGAGTTTTGAATAGTGAGTAATTAAATGTTGAATATTAAACATAACAAATGAGTGACTGTCAATAGTATTTTTCGTTATACATCTTGGATGCATCCAGTTTGGAGAGTGAGGTGTTGTTCACGTCAATGTGTATTAGTAATTATTTTAAATTGATATTGTTTGGTAGTAAAATTTTCCTGTGGTCAAGTATAGGTTGAATGAGTTTAATGCCATAGCTACTTAACAATTTAACCTTAAAATCCCTTGAATACATTAAATATTTTACATTCTTCAATGACAAGAGGTGAATAAGGTGTTGTGTCAATGATGACAAATGAAGTTTCTAATGTGCATCAAAAATCTTTCTAGCAACTCCCAACTTCCGTTTGACTATTTTCGTCTTACATGTACCATCCTCATTGTAAACTTGCTCCTCATAGAAGAGTTGATAGGTACCACAGTTGGAAATGAACTTTTTCCACTCATCGGCCGCTAATGAGGAGTATCTGATATCGGAATATAGTTTACCTGTACCGTGCTCATTGGCAACAAACTGTTTAAATACTATACAATTCTTATCCTTAACATACCTGACACATGACATGAAATCTCTCATTAGTTGGACTAGCTCACTGCATGGACTTTCATCAACTGTGTTGTTTTCATCGTCATAGTTTACCCCCAGGATCTAGTGTTAAGAACACCGTTGTTACTATACTCATCATACAACCTTGAGTAGTCAATATCATGTCGCCAAAATGCACTAAGTTGTTTATTGGTCAACTCATCGTAGGAATTTAGCCTACTAATGTCAATGTTAGCTTCCATCCTCAGCTTCCATCCTCAACTTATCTGCAGAATAAGGAATATTTAGTAATGTATCAAAGACATTACCTTTTCTCTCAAGCAGATCAATGAAGTTTATGATGGTATCTCTACACTCCTGACTAATAAAGCCATTGGTTAAGTATGAATCAACGTAGTCATCTACATTGGCTGGACTGGTAACCTTTACCTCACACATATGAGCAATAGACTTATAGAAGTCGTTTAATGCATTTAGGTCACTAAAAGCACTCGTTTTCAACCTGTCATAGTATTTACTGATGATTCCGATATGGTCAATGAGTTCAACTGTTGGATTGATAGTATTATTAATGTTACTAGTTTCATGTATACTATTTATCTTAACACGATAGTGATCTTCCAGCTTAGCTGTTATATCATTGAACTCAACATCAGTAAGTGTTTATCAAGGAAGTTTTTAGCCTCCTCCTCCTCATCACGGTCAGAGTTAAAATAACCAACATTCCCTTCTTCTCCTTCTTCTCCTCAAGAAACCCATTTAAATCAAACATTTTATCTTAAATTGTAATCTTTCATTAGGAGATGTTTTTTTGTTATTTTTTACCATGGAATTGATAGAAATCAAAAAATGATAAGGATACTAATATGTTGAAGGAATGGGATAAGTATATGAAACCAAATAATTTAAACCCTCATTGTTGTTATACATACATACAACATGTGATTAGAAAAATTCTATATGTGAACAAAATTCGATGATATCAACAATACCAATCTCATTTAGAGACTGGATTTTGTCACAATCTAGTGTTTCTCCTATTGATGGTTATGATAACAATATGAGTAATTATAGCTGTAGTGACGATGTTATTGGTAATAATAATTATACGTTAGGTGAGGTGATGACAAACTATGTGTTACAAATTAGTGATGAAAATAATGTTGTACAAGTGGTAAACTCAAACAATGCATTACTATCATGGTATCGTCAGCTGTATAACATTTGTGATTTGTTAGGTTTAAAATTTACTAGAACATGCTATCTTTGATACAATACATAACCACTGTCTAGTTGTATTTTTCGAGATGACCAATAAAAAGACTCCATACACACACATACATACATATTAAAACATTTTATAACACCATGTTATAAATAGTACCAAAATAATACACATTAGATCTAGACTCAGAATCTCTATTGGAAACAAATGTACTTAAGTAATGTGGTTTTTGTATTCACATTATTTAATGTAATTATGTTATATCTTTCTCATCGGTATGAATAGTATACTAACAATTATCATTACCTTATGTACTATTTACACAAATTCAAACAATATACATGTGTTGCCACAACATTTTGTTAATATATATATACTATAGTTAAAAATACTAAATAATGCTTAAATTCTTTGGATACCACTATTATCTACACATTTATTTTAGTACAATCTTACTTTAATACAACATGTTAATATCTTGGATATTAAATTATTACAACTGTCACTGTTGGATACATATATACGTTTCTGTCATACAACTACAAATGTGTATGTTTACTACCAACATTAAATTTTCCACTATTATAATGTTTATTGTTAATAAATACAATTACATTTTATGATGAACATATATATATACTATCCAATTGAAGTAACAAGATTCTTATGTTATAATATCTATTCACACATTATCATAACAATTTAACTACTCGTTATTATACCATGATAACCAACTACCAAAATAAAGTACATTAACGGTATATTACCACCCACAGCATATTATAACACAATGTAATTATTGATTTTATAATATGAAAATATATTATAACAGTATAATTATTTATGTATTTTGAATGCACCAATAATCATATAAACGATGTTGTATATATTGTTAATATTTTGGTGTACAAATACGTGATTATAACCATATGGTTATAAATATGATAATTACATGATTTAAAATTGATCTCCAGTAAAGTTAAACATAAAAATCTCTGTGTTTGTAAGTAATTGAATTTATTGTAATAGTACCTAAAGTTGTGAATTAATATATAATGGTGATGACATGTCAAGAGCAGTTTTCCATCTATCAATTAGATGATTCAAGTTTGGAGAATGAGTATTTCTTTACAACAACCTGTATTAGTAACCGTATTAAGTTTGGTCTATATGTGACACAAGTGTGTTTGTCATTACTTGGGTATATGTGGGTACTATCATTGTTCTATAATGATTACAGAATTAAAGGGTGGAAGTTTAATTTTAGGAAGAAGGTGTATTTGGCTGCGTTTGTAGGTTTGACTAATAATCTTCTCAATTATGTATTGTTTTTGGCTGGTGTAACTGGACCTATGAAATACTTTTTTTATCCATTGGTGTCAATCTCCAACCCTATTATGATTGATGTCATGCTTAAAACATGGTATAAAACCATTGCTGGTATTATCGGTTTGAATCAAGATGACAGACATTCTCGTATGTTCAACATGTTTACAACTGGTATTTGTGTGTTTATTATTTTGAATATTATTGTTGTTGGTCAAATCGTGTCAATGATCGAGTTTCACTATGGTTCATACTACATTTTCAATATTGTTCGTACCGTGCACATTACAGCCAACAATGTGTATGGTATTATCATCACAACTACACTTGCAATTGTCAGTAGACGTTTAAGTTTGTTATGTCGAGGCAATGAGGCTGAAAAGGCCAGTATGGATATTGTTACATCTGATGTTATCATCAGTCTCAGTGACAAGCTCATGAAAACGTGTTATGTTTTTGTGATTTGTTTGGTACAATCAGTGATCTTGTCTCTATTTCCCTTGTGGATGATAATTAGTAGTACTATTGACAATCCACTGGGTCTCAATTACATTACATACTTCATGTTTGTGTATGTTACCATTTGTAGCATGTTACCTTCCTTCATTTACACTTGGCTAGTCTCTAGTAAATCTGTCATGTTCGCCGATTCCAACAGTGGCAGTAGCCATAACAATCATAGCAACAATTCTAAACGTGTGTCAGCCTCACCTATGTCCAGTCACAATCAAACACATGGTCAATCACCTGTTCAAACAGCTATTCCCGCTTCCAATTCCACACTAGAGGGTAATCTTAACTCCACTTCTACTGCTGCTTTTAACTCTGAACTTTCATCCCCTCTATCTTCTTCACCTCACGGTCAAGAACAGTTTTGGGATCGGGTTACCGCATTCATGACGAATGTTGCTTCAATCCGTAAGGGCGGTGCCATCGATCCAGGAATTGATATGAACATTCGTTAATAACATAGTTTATGTGCTACTAACCCCTCTCCCTCTTATCCCTCCCTCACCTCTATCCTTTTCATCATCTTCTTTTCTCTTCTTATTATGTTTAACGTGTAGTTTTAAACAGGTTACTTTGATGTATGATGTATAATGTGTATGAAAATAATAATAACAATAGCAATTACATAATAATTATGTAATGATATAACTCGTGTACATTACAAGCTAATATGGTATATAGGTATTTAATATATACAAACCAATATTATTACAATAAAGATATGTAACACCAAATAACCTTAACTATAAACTAGTAATTGTAGTTTTTGTATATTTTGGCAATGTTAATAATATAATTTGTTGCTATATATGTCATTATAATTATTTAACCATTAGGTGGTTAAAATATTTAAATTTTATTGTTATCTATCCAACCCAAGGTTAAATAAACATTATCACCATTTTACAATGTTATGTGTATAATATTAAATGTTATAAGTTTTTGGGTTATTACCAATCAGGGTCAGGCATATTTAATGTTGTTACGGCTGACAACCACAGCAATTACAACAATACTAACCCACCTTCCACCTTCCACCTTCCTTACACACTCTATCTTTCTCATTTACTACACATCAATCACCATCTTCATCCTCTGGTATATTAAGTAATGCAAAAGTAGCTAAGTAACATGATATGTCAAAGTATCATATAGATAGTGAACATGAGTAACAACCATTCAATCATTCGATCATTCAATCAACCATTCAATCAATAAACAAATATGTAAGTATAATTACATAATGTGATTGTAATCGGGTAACTTAAGTATTATTACATGTCCATACGTGCAGGCAAATGATCCACAACATCCATGAAATTGTGTTGGTATAAAACAAGTAATAATACGTGTGAATCACATGGATGTCGTGGATTCTTGCCTGCACGTATGGCCATGTAATAGCCGTAATATACTAGATAATCACTCTGTAATATCCCAAAAGTAAATTGTATCAAACAATAAAGTATAATTTAAACACTCAAACAACCAACAAATGCATAAATAAAATTATATTGATCCAGAAATACACCTGGACAATTTGTGAGTTATTACATGGTGATACGTGTAGACAAATGATCCACAATATCCATGAAGATGTTTTAGTAATTAATAAACAATTATGTGTGTAATCTACATGACATTTGTGGATCCTTGCCTACACGTATGGGCCATGAAATTACATAGAGATAGTAAGTAGTTAATTTGTAGTGTATTCAAAGATAGTTTTGTATTAAACAACAAATCATTCAAACAACAAATATATATATATATATATATATGTAAGAATAATTACAATCTGTGATTGTAATCAGATAGTTTAAATACCATTATATGATAATATGTGTAAACAAGTATTCATGATAATATCATGTAGATATAATAATGTATAACTTGTAATTTATACTCATAAATCACATGATTATTGTGAGTCCTTGTCTACATGTATGGCCATGAAATTGTACAGAGATAGCAAGTAATTAATCTGTGGTGTATTCAAACAATAACTCATTCAAACAATAACTCATTCAAACAATAACTCATTCAAACAATAACTCATTCAAACAATAACTCATTCAAACAATAACTCATTCAAACAATAACTCATTCAAACAATAACTCATTATATTAATTGTTATAGTTAATGTTATAATGTGGATACAACTCAAATGTTACAGATAGGTATATACACCCTTGGGATACACCAATAATAGAATAAAATTATATACCTTCCCTCTCTCCTCCTTCCCCCAGCTAACTCTCTTCTCCTCCTTCCCTCCTGGGATGTAAAAATTTTAACTAGGTACTTATTATAGTAATTTCTTGTCAACTGTATGTATTGAACATACATACATACATACACATAACTTTATATACTTGGTTATGGATAGTAATATATTAAGATATGTAAGTATTATATTTTATTTGTATGATAACAAATTTTTATCTTAGTACATCTTAATATACTTTACATTACGACAATATACTATACATATAGTTATAATATAACCATCATTAACCCTATTTTATTGCAACTATGTATGTTTAATATTGTTAACATAAACTGTATAATCCTATCCTATGTTATTAACAAAAATACTTCAACACCTGTCATGAAATAATATTGTATACATAACATTAAATATAATTACCAAATCATCACTGTCAAATAATGTTATATTATATCATATGTAATACATATTAACACTATTTTGTATGTTACAAAAAGCTACAGTTAAACATAAAAACATATGTTAAACAACATATATGAGTGTATTTAAACATGTGTTGCAACAACATAATATTTATGCATGTGTACTGCTTTGTGAATTAGTTGAAGGAAAAGAATAATATTATTATTAACACCATTATCGATGATAATTTATCACAATACGCATTTTACGAGTTTAACTCGTAAACATATAATAACTTTGTTATTACTTAACATTTTAACATAATATATTATGTTAAACAATACATACAATATTAAACAATACATACAATATTAAACAATACATACAATATTAAACAATACATACAATATTAAACAATACATACAATATTAAACAATACATTAAATACAAAGGTATTACATATTAAAGATGTAAAAAGTAAAGGTATAGTGTTATTGTATAACACTATTAGACAGATAAAATATATTATTAATATATAATGTATTAATAATATGTTGGAGAGGAGGAAGGAGGAAGGAGGAAGGAGGAAGGATGAGGGAAAGAAGGAGGACTGTATGTGTTCATTTAGTAGACATAAGATTGTTATCTAGTATATACTGAGCAACAGTGTCAATAACATGTGTTAATTTGTTGTCCTGCTGGTATATATTGTAAACATGGGTTGAACTAATGTCATCATCATTGCGTGGATACACAATTAAGTTAAATCTATCTGATGACAAGGCTTGTTGACTACATTGAGACCAATAACAAAAACTATTATAAACATCGGTACCACACAAGTAACAAATATTGGATTGTGGGTATAATGTATGGTAGTACTCCAGTAAACTATTGTCTACCTCTGTATCCCAAAATGATGTAACGACCAAGTTCCAATTTGGGTGATAAATTTTAATATCTTCGATAGCAAGTTCACACATAGCTACTCTGTGTTGTTTAGTAACTAATCTGTTACAACCTTTATTTTTTACTATCCAATCATCAATAATTGGTACCAAATAACATATAGTGTTACTAGGAAATGCAGTCATAACATTAGTAATAACACTCATGTGACCAGTAGTCACTGGTGAGAAACTTCCTCCATAAATAACTACATTACACTTACCATTTTGTAGCAACTCATCAACATCCGGATATAAATATATCATTGACTATTTTATATATGTTTAACATACACTATATTTTTTATACCGGTATATAAATCAGATAATTACAATTACAATAACAACATACATAGAACTATATGTTTATTGTCTTTTTTACCTTCCAAGAAAGTAAACAAGATATGTTTCAAATGAATTTTGTATTGTGTATGTGTGTGTGTTTAACCAGATATGTAAACACAAATTTTATTGAGCTCATGTTGAATGTTGGCATTGGGAGTATTGACGTAAGTATTAATGTTCATGGTGTAGCCGGCATACTGTATGGGAACTATGGTTGTTAACCACATTGTTGGTACACCAAAAGTGTAGGTGTTGGTATCTGGATCATGATATGTAATAGGTACATGATCAAAATGGTGTTTAATCATGCGTAGAGCCCAAGTTGGAGGACTGAAGTAAGTTACAGGTGGCCCCAAATGTTTTGATACCAGGTAAATTCCAATCAAGGCAATGATGTTTTGGTTTTCATAGCCGACATCGTGGTAAGCAATCTGTTTCAAAGCGGTGCTAAAGTTTGAAGTACTATCAGGTGTAAAATTAGGCACATTACTTAATCCTACATACGAATATACAATTTCGGGTGACAGTGTTCCACATGAACACTTAATGTTGGATAACACGGTCACTAATCTGTTATTTCTGTCATTGAAGTGTTCAACGTTTAATCGTGTTTCGTCAATACCTTCAGCCCATATTACGATATGGAGACCAGCAATGGTGACTTGATATTTAACATAATAAGTCCAATCATTGTTATCGTGATTGGAAATATGTGTATAGCAGGGAGTTAAAAACAGTAATGAAGTCATTGGTTCATCACTGTAGTGTTTAGTAACAACACCATCTTGACGAATGATTAAGTCAGGAAACAATTTTGTAATGTAGTCATGAACAATACTCTGTTCCATATTATAGTCAATTAACATGCCAATACGAACACCTTCATTAACAATGTAGGCATTGAGCAAGTCGGCTATAATTGTTTGTTTAAATTCTACTGGTCTGTCGGAAAATACAATATCATCGATTACACTATCAATTGTAATATCATTACTATTACTATAAGCACTAGCCATTTAACAAATGTTACACTACGTAAATATGAGGTCAGTTTTTAACAGTTATAACTGTTAAAAGTTAACCATGCTTAATTCTAATTTGGTGTTATTAACATCTAGTTTGTACTCCTCCTACTGTTTAGCCAAATATGTGGTTGTTAATCAAGACCACAATATTAGGTGCTGGTTCCCGTCAACCTTAGCTCTACTTGTCATTGGTAATGTCGAACTGCTATCCTCATTTGACAACAAGTTTGCTGGTAACAACAGTATTGTTACACACAACAATTTATACCCTTACATATCTGGTACCTTACTTATAGTTGGTACTTACCTACTTGTCAAGTCATCATCGTTATCAACGTAAACAATATTGTAATTAACATTGTAAACAACAACATTTGTACCTCAAAGATACAAAATGTAAAGTACATAACAGTAATATATCTTACAATTGTAAAGTGTAAGTGTTATATTACATTTATAAGATGTAAGAAGTAGCATAACAGTTATATACCTTTGGGTATGAAAAATATTGTACTGTGTTTTTGTATCTCAGAGATACAAAATAGTGTTGTAACATGTATATAATTATATCTTTGAGATACAAAATAATATTGTAACTGTGGTATTACTAACCATTAGTGTTGTTATCGTTATACTTGTTAAATAACTCACGATGAGTAATGACTTCGTTACTACACATCTGCTTAATAATAGCACTTTTAACATGAGGGTGACAACTGGTCATTATCTCCCTCTTTTCTTTCACTGATAGAGTAGTAGGCTTCTCACCCATATTTAAATATTTATTTACAGTGTAGTTGTAAATCTCAATTCATTTTTATTATAATATGTTATTACTGTTGTTGGTGACAACCACTATAGTCATGATTACAACTATGAGAGCAATTGTGAGAACAACTATGAGAACAGACGTTACCACAATGTAAAAAGTTGGAACGAAGACTATCTTTGGTGATACCCCATATGTACTCATAACCTTCAATACCAAACAATTTACATGTGTACCCATTACTATTCAGGTACGAAATGGTTGATTGCTTGACTTGAGATTGGGGTTTAGTTATACTAATGCAAATATCATCATTACCTCGTTGTTTATAGATAAACTCCTCATACTCAGACATAATCTTGGTAACTTCTGGATCCATTTTACTTTATTTTAATATATTAAAATAAAAATATTATGTATTATTTGTTGATACCAGTATTGTCATGGTCACTAATTATTGCCTTGTTTATATTTGTTGTTCATTACTTTACCAGGAGAGATAAATATGGTTACACTGTGTCAGAGAGTATAATAATAAGTATTACAATATTCTCGATATCATTCCTTATGCTTTTAATTATTGGACTTGCAAACCCAAAACTTGTTTGTTGGTAACAATATGTATTGTATACACTTACCAACCACTGTATTTTATGTGTTTGTAAAAATATCTTAATACACAACTGTTGTGTATTTTAGTCATTGGTGCTACATTCTTGTGATCTATTAGTTGGTACAATTACAGGTTAAAAATTCTTAGTACGTCATATAATATTACTTATAGTATAGATATATGTTATGTTTGTAATATACATATAAGTACCTCTAGTTAAAACATGTTGATTAGTGTTATCTTCTACATATGTTAAAATAAAGAGTGTAATACCAACTATACCAAAAACTAGTTAAAAATACAGTATTATAACAATTACCAAACATTACATCGTTTGAGTGTAGTTTGGTACATAATGGTTAATCTTTTATGAGACCCAGCCTCATAAGTGATATACTTTGTTTATGTAATTTATCTTTAAGTTGCAATGACACATTTGTATTTAAGTATGTATAGATTTAAGCATAACCAATATGGTTTGTATTGATGACTTGTTTGTTTTTACTAATTTGGTTAGTACAATTACACCTTGAATTTATATGCACTTTATATAAGTGTAAAAGTATGGTTGAATCAACCAGTTATAAACAGTAGGTGTTCATACTAGTAATTATAGTTGTAGCATATTATTTGGTTGAGCAATAAAGAGAGTAACAAAGTTGTTACAACTAAGATGTATTTGCTACTGATGATTAAAAATATGTAATATGTAATGTATGCTTGTTGATGCTAACCAACAATAGTTATTATTGTAATTGTAACAATTACAATCATGGAAAATTATAATATACCTAAAATAGGTTGGTACTTTCAAATGTAATGATGTTGGTTTAAATTAACACACATATGTATTAGAACACACATAAACATAGTGAACATACACATGTCATTTGTGGATGATTAGAAACACAAGTAGCATGTAACTATTGTGACATAAACACAGATAACACACTAAAATAAATAGATGTGTTTATATCACACAGTGATGAACAATGTTAATAAATAAAACAAGAAGATACTACCTCATAACAAACTGGTGATGAGTTTCACTAAACATGGAAGAGGGTGGACTGGTTTGTTGTAATCTAAATTTTACACATAATATGTTCACATGTTTCTAAAAAGTAAACAACCAAACCAGATGAGTAGTTGCAACTATAATTGTAATATTATCTAAATAAATAATCTACAGTTTACACTAAAATTGTATTGGTATAACCACATAACTACTGTGGATGGTTAAAAACACATATTTCGTGTAATTATACTAGTATAACTGTTAGTTGTCAAGTGTTTATGTATTATGTCATGTCATATGTAAATAACTGTTAAATCTACTAATCTTGTTAGTACAATTACATAATATCTGTGTTTTTAACAACCACAATAGTTGTGTGATCATACATGTAATATTACATACAACACCTTATTGTATATGTGTTGGTTTAAATTGTTACAGTTATCAATCTGCCTGAAATAGGTTAATACTAGTAATGTAGTAATTACGTTTTTAGTACAATGTTATATTAATTTGTATTTTAACCCTCTCATCCCTAAGTATTTTTATTTGATTTGTGTATTTAACTTATATCTATTATACTTTTTGTTTACATGTGTAAAATTTTAATCTATCCAAGATAAGTTAAGTTTAATATTTTAACATTTAATATTTCTAACGTGTGTTTTATTTAAATCTCGTCTGATCAAACACAACTATAAAATATGTTAGTTGGACGAGATTATGGTAAATACAACTTTGTTAAACAAAGTATAAACAAGTGTATATTGTTAGTTGGAATAGAGATATATATATCTTTATTACAAATTCTCAACTGTTGGGATATTAAACATAATCTATCTGAGGTAGATTAAAGTTATTAGTTTAAACAAATTTGTTATATGTGTCGAAAGTATAAGAGTTAATAAAGGTAGTTAGGGACCGATATCTTACAAGAGTTCAAACCACAATGTGTTCAACATAACATCTTGTGTTTAATGAACATGTATATCTTTTTAGTTAGCTTGAAACAATAAATGTAATAATACCACATTAGTATATACAAGCATAGAATCATTCTGTACTAAAATAAGATTGTAACGGTTGTAGTGACAAATATACCCACTATACTATAGTTTTTGGGCTAGTCATGGTAGACATATTTTTGGTAAAAATTAAACAAAATATGTTTAGCCTGTAAAATTAAACATAACAAATATACTTGTTATTACACTTGTTACGATCTTAATTTAATATAGTATAGTTAAACACTCATTGACATTAAGGGTAATCTGAAAGTCTTGTTTTCTTGTGTAGACATGGTTTTGTTTAACTTTTACCAAAAATATGTCTACCATGACTAGCTACAACAAATATACATGAAACCTAAAACATTCAATGCGATAAACATTTGTATCCTTATTTTTTAGTATAGAACTGTTCTATACTTGTATGTACTAATGTCACACTACTACCTTTATTTTTTTGGGTAACAATTTTTTGGGTAACAATTTTTTGGTTTGACAGAAATATATGTTATAGTATCTATTAAACAAGACAACCTAATTTCCTTGAAATGTGTATATTCAAATAAACATGTATTTTAGTCTGTCTAAAGTATGGTAGTTATTGTAATGATACTTCGAAGTTATTTGATTAAAAACCCACACTAAACAACAATACACTTAATAGTTTAGTGTGAATTATATGTTTGTAACCTTTGCAACATTTTTTGTTTAATGTTGTTTGATTAGGTAGTATGTTAGAGAATATTGTATTTGTAGCGCAACCCTAAAGATACTAAAATAGTACAGTTTAGAATAACCTATCTAAGATAGGTTAAAATATAAAGTTTAGACAAACATGTAAATATATGTAAAACATATTATTGTGTTAATAATGGTTAGCCGATAATATATTTACACATTTTTACTATATCTTCTCTTTTTCTCATAACAAGGTATCTACATAACGACAATATTGTTTACTTATACATAATAACAATACACGAACAATGTTTTTAGTATAGATATTACAATGTATAGTATTAACGATAATATAGAAAACAAAGTGATAATATGAAAGTTGGTAAAAAAATTAAAACACGTGTTGCAAAAAACATGTCACAAACAACTAATACTAATGTTGGTGATAAGATATTTAGAAATAATGGTGTGGAGTGGTTAGTCACTAGTCGTATTTTCAACCAGATGTTAGCATTAAAACAATTAACAGATTCACAGTACATCGACCTGCCAGATTTTGCTCATGTACTGGTTACCGAAACAGCAATTAAGAATATCGATGTTGGTGATTACAGTCAGTGTGACCTGTTAACGTTATGTTACTTTATTAGGGTATGTAACTTTGTTGGTTGGGATACCAAATTACCACATCTTCATCGCGTTGTGGCTAAAGTGTTATCTAATAACCAAAAACCACATACTTCACCAGTTAACATGAACCTTGGTTACGCTACTCTAAATCTGTCAAGTGTTGAGTTCCAACACCTATATTATCTACGTTGTAATTACTTTGGTACACCACAAACAAATGCCACTTCATGTAACCATGATGAACATAGTGGTTTAATCATCAGTAATCAAAGTCATGTTGGTACAAGTAACAATCAAATAGGTAATAAGAAGACGAGCAGTAGTAGTGAATTAGACAAGTTACTTTACACTTGGTGGTTATATGGACAGTGCGATCCAACTGTAATTACAACCACAATACCAACATGCATTACAAACGGTGTGGTAAACATGGATTGTGTATTAAGTTTGGAATACGAGAACATTAGAGAGATATTACTGTTTGCAGATTATCCAACTTATGATGTTGATGAGTGGTTACGTCGTCATAATAGTTGTAAACCTATAACACTATGTACCATATATAAATTCCCCAACATAGATGTACCGTTTAATAACTTTGTTGTTGGTAATTTCTTCATGGATCATGACGCAATGGAGTTCATCAACAGTGAAAATGCCAAGGACATGGTTGATCATCAATACCTATGTGGTCTACACAAAAATGTAATGACCGAGTACTGTGATCGTTATGATCCTATCCTCAAGATGGTACATATGTTACTAGTTATGTGTTGGTGTAAAATCGTATATGGTGCAACCAACAATGATATAACTATTATTAACAATTTTAATGTTGATCTGTATATGTTAAGGTTCCCTAAACCGCAAAAGGTAAATTATTACAATGATGTTATCTCGGTCAATTTGGATGATGTTACTGATATGGCTAAACAGGTACTTACAACTTTTAACTTTATTCCTATTCCTCCAAGTTACCAACTATCCAAAGATTTGTTATTATCGTGTCAAACACACAACAAAACAAAAAACAATAATATTGTAACAACACTCATGTCAAAAGTTAAGCTTCGTCTAAAGTCCGATGTTGAGCTTAAATTGTTGTGTGACCACCGCTCTATCTCCTATTTCGAGTATGACAGGCAAACTGCCATAGATGTCTTATCTCGCCACATGTAAACAGATATTACAATATCACACTCACAATATTACACTCACAATATCACACTCACAATATCACACTCACAATATCACACTCACAATATCACACTCACAATATCACACTCTTTATATTAACATTAACATTATTAATGTTTACTTATTTAAGGTATCTTTAATTATTGTTATTAATATTAACCTAATTAAACCAATATTTATCTGTCTGTATTCTACTTGTTATAACCATTACATTTTTAACTGTGAGATATGTGTATGTTTATTGTATTGTAAATTACCCAAACCTCGAGCATCGGCGTTTATATGAAATAACAAAAATACTCAAACGCCGACTTGCAGTTTGGATAATTTACAATACAATATTTATAATACATACACTACTCAACTGATTATTAGTAAGCTTATTTTTTGTATCGATTTATATCCAGCTATAATTGTGTACAATACATATTTAAAATATCTGATGGTACACATACTCTCTGTCTTCTCCCTCCTCCTCCTTATCCTCTTCTATTTTCTCCATGTTTTTTATTATTACAACTTAAAAATGCATATAAATAATTATTTATGTAGTAATAATTATAGTTAATATGTAACAATTACATATTTTTGTATATTTGTATATTTGGTATTTTTGTATATTTGGTATCATACAAAAATACCAAATATAAACAAGTATCTTTTATATCTTTACATGTAAAAAACAAACAAACAAAGATATTAGTAATTGTGTAATCATTTGTAATGTTTATTATTTATTATGAATAGGTACACATGGTATGTATAAATATATGTTGTTTAAACATTTTATCCTAACTAACATATATTTTGTAGTTCTGCATTTTCCATATAATATTACATCATGTAGTTGATACAAAAATTTGGTTTTTGTATGTGTGGATATTTATTTAATTGTATTTTGTTACTTTTAATGTTAAGATTATACGTACAATATGTGTTTTATTTTTAGTCATGTAAATAGTTTGCAAAATTCCAAAACTGGAATCATATGTGTGTGTGAATGGGGGAGAGTGACCGAATGACCAGGTGAATTTTATCATTTGGGTAACAAAGTCAAATACATACATACATACATACATATTAAATTGATTTAAGTTTTTAACATGAGTGACAAAATCTGTCTTTGGTGTATAAAAAGATAGAAAAAGGGTTACAAAACAGCATTTTAGTTACATCCTGTTATTGAGTGTGTTCACAATATATTATACAATAAAATAATAAATGTTGTGTCAACAATACTTTTCAATTTATAATTTGAGTACAACAACTGGTAGTTATGAGAGTGAGATATTTTTTACCTCATTATGTATTAACAATTACGTTAAATTTGGACTGTTTTTTAGTAATGTTATTTTGTGGTCTCTAATTGGTATATGGTGTATAGCCCTAATCTATACTGAATATAAAATTAAAGGTCATAGGGAATGGTGGACACTTAAGAATAAAATGTTTATGTTAGGATTAATGACTTCAACATTTGGTGTAATTTCATATTGTATCATGTTGGCAGGCGTGACGACACCAGTGAGATATATTTTTCATGCCTTACCACAACTATTAGTTCGTACTAGTATACATATGTCACTCAGAGCTTGGTTTGGAACAAGTATTAGAGTGTCATATTATGGTAATGGAAATCCAGATGTTATCATAACGAGGTTTAATATCTTTACTCATGTAGTAGAAGTTGGTATGTTACTGTTAACTATTATCTTAGCCATAATTGGACCTATGGTATATTATCAAGCAGGTAATTATTACTACATTAATTGGTTTTACATGATGAGCGTTACATCAACAAACATTTATGGTTTTTTGATTACAGTGTTAATTATAGCAGTGGGAGATAAATTAGCAATGTTATGTCAACAAAAAGAAAGTGCTAAAACAGGAATTGCTATAAACAAACACTCTTTAGCGTTTGGTAACAGACTTGCATCCGTGTCATGTTCTAATAAATGTTTCCTTGTGATAGATTTTCTATTCTGTTTTATTGGCCTTTGGTTATTAACTTCTCGTAATCCTGAAACACCATTAGGTTTAAATGGTATCACGTATTATTACTACTACTACAACATTACAACTTATATTGGAACTATTCTAATGCCATGGATTATCGCTTATCAAGGTGGTATATTTGGTATCTCAACTACTAGTCAACACGATCAACCTCCTCCTTCACATCCCTCATCTCCCTCTTCTCCTTCACATCCCTTTTCTCCTTCACATCCTTCACACTCCTTACATCTTTCTAACTCATCTAACCACTCTAATTCTCATCCAGAAAGACAACAACCTTCATTATCATCAAGATCTCATCCTAATAGTAGGAAAAATATTAATTTGAGTTATAGTGGTAGTAATATTGAGGGTGAAAGTGAAGTTGTTGTAACCAGTGAAATTGGTCATGATACTATTGTATAACTTTTATTCGTACCACATAGTGTTATATCCCCTCCTCACTCCCCCCCCAAAAAAAATAATGATGAACAATATATAACATCGCATTTCAACCCTTCTTTTTTATCTCTATTCTATTAACCAAAATAAAATATATTATGTTATATTATATAACATATATTTGTTAACACAATGATACCATGTGATGTTTTTATACATACTGTTGGTAAATTAGATTATTTTACTTTATTATGGATAAAGTATATTACTATAATATATGATATGTACACATTCAATAATTATATAATTATATAATTATATAATTATACATGTTAAACATGTAGATATAATTTACATGAATGGTATATAATCAAATACGTATTAGTTAAAATTGTAACTTTCAATATTATTTATATGTATAATTTACATATTATTTTAAAAGTGTTTATATACCTATCATATAAATATTGTATAATTAGTAGTGTACTCTTTTACAAGTAAAATGTGTCAAACACATTTTTAATTACATTATATTAACAATATTATACAAATTGTTAAATATAACTACATTATATAATATAGTTATATTGATAATAGTATAAATGGATTAACTATTTTACATACTCCAATTTTAATATTTAGAACATATATATATATAGAAGGTTAAAATATTTGTATGTTTAATTATATACCAAATACAATTACATATGAGAGAAGAAATATGTATGGATATGGAGAAGAGGAGAGAGGAGATGACAAACAAATATTTTTGTTAAAAATCTTAAACGATTTGAAACATTAAAATAATATTGTTAAAATGTGGGTTAATAAAATAATACATGAACAATATTATTTTAATGTTTCAAATCGTTTAAGATTTTTTAACAAAAATGTTTGTTTGTATAATTTTCGTTTGTAAATGAGAGGAGAGTAAGAATAATTATGTAATTACATAATATCACTAGCAGTTACATGACTATCTGTGACAAGCGCAGCGAAGGCAACTATATCCACAATGATCATGTACATGAACACATATCAACTATCAATACAACTAAATATAATATTATAACAATCATATAACTATTAATATTATTACCATTGATAATTACATGATTGATGTAGTTAATTATTTACGTAAGCAGTATGTAATTGTAATAGTATACGTATGTAAGAGATATTGGATATATTGAGTGAAGATAAAAAAGAAAGTAAACATCATATTATTGATGATGATGATGATGGACATGAGAATGATATTGGTAGTGATAATAATTTGATCGTATGGAAGTCTAAAGAATTAACTAATAGGTGGTGTTATATCATAAAGATAAAACCATTTGATTATGACAATAGATACTATAATAAATAATTTAGTGTTATATGTGTGAACCTATAACATATCACCATTTATATATTAGAATATAATGATGATATATTACCTTACTATCAAGAATAATTAATAATTTAATATTCACAATGTTAAATATGCATATTTAACATTAATAACATTACAACTTTTGTTATATTAATGGTAAACACTCCATTGTAGAGAAATACGTATTTGTATATATATATATATATATACATATATATGTATTATTTTAACATTATGAATGTTAAAATTATATCTTATTCTATATTTGTTATTTCACTAGTAATTATTAATCAACACTACTATACAATCTTAATGAGAAGTATTAATTAGTAATTTCTAGACTGTTTATATCTAATTAATATTAACAATGTACATATCATTACATTACAGAATAAATAACTATGATGATAAAATATCATTATAACTAAATAATAGAGGTAAATCTTTATTATTTACTTATAATGTTTTATTTACTTACAATGTTTTATTTACTTACAATGTTTTATTTACAAACGATTGTATAAGTATAACTTATAATTGTTATAAGTTGATGTTTACTGGATTAATAATGTTATAATATTATAATTTTCATGTTGATAACACATGTTAGTTATCATATTATATATTATTGTACTTTATACCCTTGATTATTAAAAGTACAAATATTTTACAATGTTTACCTCATTACCAATAAACAATTAACAATAAACAGTCACCAATAATAAGATTAATTAGATTAATCTTCTATGTAAATATTTTATATTGTGTTATATTATATTGTGTTATATTATATTGTGTTATATTATATTGTGTTATATTATATTGTGTTATATTATATTGTGTTATATTATATTGTGTTATATTATATTGTGTTATATTATGTTAAATAGTACAATAGTTGTTTCACTAGAATACAAACCTTATATTTGGATATGCAAATTACACCGTTTGTAACAATATGTAACTACATATTTTACAACAGGTTTATTTTACATGTTAAACATGTAAAAGTTTTATGGTTGGATTCAAGGTAGATAATAAGATAATGATCAGATCTAATTCGTATATTGTGTTTATGTAAATACATAATATTTAATTGATGACTCCATGTTTAGAGGTAAATGGATTATTAATGTAGTTGGAAGTATGGTTGGAAGTATGATTGTAGTACACTGGCCGTAGATTTTGGTGACAAGATCATACCTTCAATCACACGATCAAAATCATCGTAGGTGTGGCCAAACTTCGATACGGTGATACCATGATTACAGCTAAATTTTAGTGAACAATAGGTGTTAAAGTCAAACTCACGTAATGGATATTCTTCACATGTCTGCTCAAAGGCCGCTTCACCCTTTGCCATACAGTAAACAGTCATACCAATTGCATACACATTGTTTCTTTTGAGTACATTGAAGGTCATCTTGGCTGTCCCGCATGTGTTAATGAATTCAGGTGATAAGTAACTCTTGGTTATGCCAGTCTTAATTGTATTCTGATCTATAATACTAACACAACTGTCCAAATCGATCAAGCAACAAGTTCCTGTTTGCCTGTCATAGATAACATTATCTGGTTTAATGTCACTATGAATAATATCTGCACTATGCCAGGCATTAACTTGTTGAAGCAAATCAAACAGGATCTGTTCCAACTCATCAAACGTAAAGTATGTCTCAGCTGTCATAGTGCTAAACACATCAATTAGACACTGTCCGAAAATGTACTTTGTTACAATAGCTAATACCTTACCACTATCACCATCAGTAATTTTATTACTATCACTGACAGTGTCACCAGCATGTTCGTTACTGTAAATGATCTCAACTACACTACCAGTGTTCTTAAGTGTATTAAGACAACATGACAATTTGATAGGTTTCTTAAATTTCTTCAAACTGTATAGTTTACTATCCAATTCTACTAAGGTTACAATACCATAGGTTCCTTCACCTAAAGTCTCCACTTTTGTGTATTTATCAACCATGAGTGTATTAACTGTTAATTTATAAATATGTAATATGGTATGAATGGAGAAGAGGGAGAGGAGTCTCACACTGTTTAATTTTAACCCGTAATTATCATTTTTACACATATTCACCAATGGATGAAAGAATATAATAATTTACATACCCAGTATGTAAAGTACATTTATTATGTTCAAACACAGTAAATAGTTTTATTATTGTTTAATATTATTTGGTTTAAAATTAAGTAGTACATATATTAACTTATAAATATGTTAATGTTCTGATAACCAATTATATTTCTTATCTCAACCAATTCTTATTCTCTTATTATATCCACAATATATTTACAGATGTGGTTGAATTAAAATAAATGTTTAGTTCTAACCTACACTTGTATTAATTACTAATGTGTTACCAATACATTACAAACATGTACTAGCAATTGACATGTTTGTAATATGTCATTGAAATAGCAAAATAACTATTGTGTTTATTAATACAAATTACATCAAACACATTAATTACATGTAATCGTATTATAGACTTAAACATATTCTAATTAGGGAATACCAAAATTACAATATGTAATTTTACGATTGTGTATACTTTGTATTGTGTATCACATGTATAATTTTAACATATATTAGAGATGTATATATGTTTTAAATTTACTGTAATGTTATTTTGACTTCTTGGAACCAATGTGTATTTGTAACCATTGTTAATACACATTAAACTGGTACTAACCTGTAAATTACTAATATGAGTTATAGTTGGAAGTATATAGTAATAATTACATTCCTTAAATGTAATAAAAGTTATATCATGTATTTGTATGTGGTTGTACATTTGTAATAGTAATTACAGTTATGAACAATATTACAAATATTTATTGTTAAGGATATTCCATGTTATTAATTACACTAGAGTTAACAATATGCTAAATTCAATAAACATAAACTTACATGGTTAAGGTTAATAATACAAATTATAGTTTTATATGTTATATACTACAATACATTGTCAGAATATACTTGTTTATTTGAGCATCGTAAATATAAATATAACTGTATGATATTACATAAGGATATGTGTGGTTTTAATGATAGATATGTCTAACATATCTTTCTCCTTCTTTCCTTGTTTTCATGTTCTTTGTTTTAATGTATATAGATATGTGTTGTTAGTGAGTAGAGATTCTTTGACATACAGCTTGTGCCAACAACAATCTTTCTTCAAAGTCACCCATTGAGTCTACACTATCGTAATACATTTTAATCTCTCTCAAACTGGTAGCTGGTGATGTACTCTGTTGTAAGTACTCACTGTACTGAATATCGAGGGTTGTTTGTGTACTGGTGATCATAGCACATAACTTACCATTAACAAATTTACCATCAACGATGTATGTGGCGTTACCATCGTTATCTTCCTGAACGTAAGACCAATCACCATCTACCTTACCATTTTTAATAGTTGTGGTAATTGTAAATACTTCTGACTCACTATCTTTTGATGTTGATGAGTTCAAGTCCACTATCTGGTTCACGTTATCCTGTTCATCATCTACATCATCATCCGATTCATTGTATGCACCAAAATACAATCTACCATCGATTGTAACCTCTTTTCCATAACTAATAGTTACCTTACATTCGATTTGGTTGACACTTGGATCTAATAGTGGATATTGCAAGAATGTATCATGTTCAGGAAACAATAGTGACAGATCCGGATTACGCAGAAGCTCACTAACTGTAACATAGTAATGTTTAACTTTATCTTTCCTATTACTAATGCTCATTACCAGTTTAATAGAGTATTTTGTTCTTGAAACATAATATAACTAAGTGTTAAATCAATCTTTGTTATATGTTCAGATTATGTACACATCAACTTATCCCTCCTCTCTCCCTCCTCTCTCATCACACACGTACAGTAATAATTAAAAATTACATATACATTAACCAATTAACAAATTACCCAACTAGAGTTATAAATAAACATATTATCTTATTCATTAACTCTTTATTCTAACTATGTTAGATAGTTGGAACATTCCAATTGGTATTGTTAACAATGTTATAGTTAGATGTTACATATTTAAACATATAATGTTACTGTTGTATTATTTTGGTATTAATATTACATCTTCGAGATGTAACAACTTATGTAATAACTTATGTTATGGGTATCCATACATTGTTTGTGTGGTGTATAATAAGGATAGTTGAATTTCATACATCTTTGAGATGTAGCAAGGGTATTATTTATTTTTATGTGTTTAGTGAAGTATTATATGTTTTTGTTTTTTTGTTGTGTGTATATTTAAATATGTATAATGATTACTGTGGTCCATTATACATACCAGTGTTGAAGTCGTTATACATGATGATTGAGAAGTTGTCACATAGAATGGATGCATGAGCCAATTTGGTTTGCCAATTGTTGTTGTCAGGTGACAGTTGTGGATGACGTTGTAAAATGGTATGTACATTGTCGGTGTCAGGGAACTGGTGAGACTGTTCAACTCGGGAGTTGAGGCTCAGCTCCATCTCATTGACACTAATATAAAGTTGGGCAATAATGTTACCCTCCTCATACAATCTTTGACATATAGTTTCTACAAATTGGGTATTACCTACATAATGGTATCGAGTCCAATCACCATGTAACACACCATCAACAAAGGTTGCCACTACTCGGAAACCATTCTTCTGTGACAGATAAAGCTCATCTTCATCAATAACATTACTGAGAAGGTGAACAGCACAATAACCTGTGATCTCAACTGTACCATCCAACTGATCATCATCATCATCGTTGAAATTGGCTTTTACATCAGCCTGGATCCAGTCGTAATTGGTCATGTTACAACCAAAGTCACTGTTGACACATACTGCCCTAAACACCTCACTGTACAATTGCAGTTCATGGCCTGAACCTTCTGGTAACTTAATCGTTCTTGTTCTATCAACCGTTTCATCACCACTATTATCATCACTACTGTGCATTTGTCTAGACAGAGGAGATGACACTGATGGCCGATAATAAGGGTTTTTAGTCCACACCATTTTGTTTATTTAAGTATTTTTACGCACTATACCAATTGTTGTCACAACAATAAATCACATTTACACTATACCTAAACCGTTAGCTTTTACATCTTTTATTTACCATGTGTTTATACTTCAAACAATATTTCACACATTACATAATTATTATTATTATTATTATTATACAAACATCTACTAGGTGTTAATGTCATATTAACATATGTATATATTATAGTATAGATAATTTGACTAACAGTGAATACAATAATTAACTATTATGTAAAATACCATCGCATACATATAATATACCAAAATGTACAGTATTATTAATAAGTTAACTGTTTCTAACATTATTTGTTTCTAACATTATTTGTTTCTAACATTATTTGTTTCTAACATTATTTGTTTCTAACATTATTTGTTTCTAACATTATTTGTTTCTA
>Ga0302300_1000256_pt1 | contig 42135 bp, 39 predicted proteins | sample III_Palsa_E1_1_FD_198756 | JGI IMG/M metagenome (GOLD analysis project Ga0302300, IMG submission 198756) | Peat permafrost microbial communities from Stordalen Mire near Abisko, Sweden - III_Palsa_E1_1 | ecosystem: Environmental > Terrestrial > Soil > Palsa > Peat permafrost | place: Sweden...
TCGTTTGGGCGGATGCGATGTGGGCTGCCACTGGTGTGATGTTAAAGAAAGTTGGGATGCCGAACTGCACGCCCTTACCGCTGCCGATACCATAGTTGAAAACGCATCAAAATACCCATCAAAAGCTGTGGTGGTAACCGGCGGCGAGCCATTGATCTATAACCTCGACTACCTTACCACGCAGTTACAGCAAAAAGGCATCAAAACATTTATCGAAACATCGGGCGCATATCCCTTATCCGGAAATTGGGATTGGATATGCCTGTCGCCAAAAAAATTCAAAGGGCCTCAAACCAGTGTAGCCGAAAAAGCCGATGAGCTTAAAGTGATCGTATTTAACAAATCGGATTTTGAATGGGCCGAGCAGCATGCTAAATTGGTATCGACTGCTTGCAAGCTATACCTGCAGCCTGAATGGTCGAAATCAAAGGAAATGACACCCCTTATTGTTGACTATGTAATGAACAACCCGCATTGGGAAATATCGTTGCAAACACACAAATATTTAAATATCCCTTAATAAATGTAACTTCGGATACAAAATATCGTATCAGCAAGGGATGAAGGTTTTAATCCTGTCGGTTTTCTCATTTTTTTTAGCTGTTTTTGCTTATGCCCAGCAGGGCCAGTATTCAACAACTGATAAACAGGCCATAAAGCATTTTGCGCTGGCGAATGAAAGCATTGATAGCCATGAGTTTGATGTTGCCATAACCGAATTACAGCAAGCCATACAGGCCGATCCAAAATTTATTGAGGCACATTTGCAATTGGGTGATGTATTTCGCCTGATGCAGCAAAATAAGCCTGCTATTGAACAGTACCTGGCCGTTATTAGCCTTAACCCCGATTTCAGCAGGGCTGTATACCTTAAATTAGGCGAAATCGAGATCAGCGATGCGCAATATGAACAATCACAGCAGCATCTTACAAAATATTTAACTTACCCCAATATTACCGATCAGGATGTTTTTTTTGCTAAAAAACTGCTTAGGGATTGTGCTTTTAGTATCGATGCCTTAAAACACCCTGTACCATTTAAGCCTGTGAATATGGGCCCCGAGATAAATACCGCTGACGATGAATACCTGCCCGTAGAAACAGCCGACGAAAGCACTTTAATATTTACCCGCAAAATAAATAATAACGAGGATTTTTATAAAAGCGTAAAGGTTAATGGCAAATGGCAAACGGCTACTTATTTAAGTAACAACATCAACACACCCAATTATAACGAGGGTGCCCAATCTATATCGCAGGATGGTAAATATTTGTTTTTTACTGGCTGCAACCGCCCCGATGGCTTAGGCAGATGCGATATTTACGTAGCGAAAAAAGAAGGTGATGATTGGGGGAAGCCTTATGACCTGCAACCACCTGTAAATACACCGGGCTGGGAATCTCAGCCTTCTATAAGTTCCGATGGGCGCACGCTTTACTTTGTGAGTAACCGCAAAGGTGGTTATGGTGGCTATGATATATGGAAATCAACCGTAACCGATAAAGGCTGGAGCGAACCTGAAAACCTTGGCCCAAACATCAATACAGCCTATGATGAGCAATCGCCGTTTATTCATGCTGATGATAGTACGCTATACTTTTGCTCTAATGGCTGGCCGGGTATGGGTGGCAAAGATCTGTTCGTTAGCCATTTAGGCAAGGATGGTAAATGGCAAAAGCCAATCAATATGGGTTATCCCATCAACTCAAGCGGCGATGAAAACGGCTTAACGGTAACGGCAAATGGCAGCTATGCGTTTTTTGCTTCGAATAATCTTAATGGCTATGGGGGTTATGATATTTACACTTTCGAGCTGCCGGCAAACATGCGGCCCCATATTGTAACCTATGTAAAAGGTATTGTAACCGATGCCAAAACCAAACAACCGCTGGATGCCGATGTCGAGATCATCGACCTGGAGAAAAACCTGGCTGTTTACCAGGATGTGAGTTCAGCCGATCATGGCGACTTTTTGGCTACCATAACAGCAGGAAAAAACTACGGGTTAAATGTTTCTAAGAATGGCTACCTGTTTTATTCGGCTAATTTTTCTTTGATAGGGCACGAACCGAAGGATCCTTATATTTTATCCATAGAACTCTCCCCTATCGAAATCGGCAATAAGGTTGTACTCAACAACATATTCTTCGATACCAATAAGTTTGATATTAAGCCCGATTCAAAGGCCGAGCTACAAAAGCTGATCGACTTTTTAACCCTGAATACAACTATCCACATAGAAATTTCGGGGCATACCGATAATGTAGGCAATAATCAGTCGAACCAGCTATTGTCTGAAAACCGGGCAAAATCTGTTTACCAATACCTGATAAGCGCGGGTATTAGCGCCCAGCGGCTGGTATATAAAGGTTATGGCGAAACACAGCCTATTGTACCTAATACCAATGATGAAAACCGCGCCAAAAACCGCCGTACAGAATTTAAGATAGTATCTAAATAAATTCGGCACGGCAGCAATTATTTCACCTGTCCTAAATGATGTTGCATGTGCCGTACATAGTCGGCCGCAAGCCACTCTACCGTATGCAGTTTGACTTCGTTTTTGTCATTATCGCATTGTGCTTGTGACCTGTTGGCGGGGTAGTTTAACAATACACGTACAATTTGCCTGTTGAGTAATATCCACAGGTCTAAAATTTCCTTAATATCGGTATCCTGGTAATGTGCTGCTGCCACCCATTCATCCTGCGCGTATATCAACTTAAAATTCTCTTCGTAGGTGCAGCGTACAAAGCGTTGCAGGTTTATTTGCGCGCTATCGATCAAATGGCCTATTATTTCTTTTTTCGACCATTTATCAGGCGACGTCTTGTTTTCCCAATCAATAGCTTCCTGGTTAATTTTTAAAAAATCATCAATAGCATCTATCAAGTCGTTTACTGTATCTTTCATATAATTATTCTGATTGGAAGTTAACGCAATTTAAAAAAACCTTTTGCCTTTCTACTTTTGTAGTCCATGTTTTTAACACCTTTCACCTTTAAGCTTTCTCCTTTTCCCTTTATTTACTATCTTCAAAACTTTAATCATACCAATGGCCCTCAATTATATCTGGATAGCTTTTTTTTTAATTGCTTTTGTAATAGCGCTTATTAGGCTTATATTTTTTGGGGATACCGAAATATTCAGGCAATTGGTTGATGGCATGTTTGATTCATCAAAATCATCCGTAATGGATATTGCCTTGCCACTCATCGGCAATATGGCTTTATGGCTGGGCATTCTTAATATTGGTGAAAAGGCTGGCGCTATCAGGTTTTTATCACGTATTGTAGGCCCATTCTTTCATCGTCTTTTTCCTGAGGTTCCTAAGGATCATCCAGCAACTGGGCAAATGATGATGAACTTTTCAGCTAATATGCTTGGGCTTGACAATGCGGCCACACCTTTTGGCCTTAAAGCAATGGGTAGTTTACAGGAACTAAATAAAGAAAAGGAAACAGCCTCGAATGCACAGATCATGTTCTTGGTACTACATACTTCCGGCTTAACTATATTGCCTATAAGTATCATTGCCCAAAGAGCCATATTACATGCCCATGATCCTGCTGATGTTTTTATTCCTTGTATCATAGCCACATTTGTCGCTACCCTTGCTGGTATAATTGCCGTGGCCATTAAGCAAAAAATAAATCTTTTTGACAAAGTTATTATCAGTTGGCTTGGTGGCATAACGGCCTTTTTATTATTAATGATATGGTATTTTGATAAATGTTTAACTAAACAGCAGATAGAAGAGGTTTCAAAAGTAGCAAGCAACCTTATCATATTTGTTATACCCGTTTTATTTCTTGTGGTAGGGATAAGTGTTTTTAGAACCTGCGGCGCTCTTGATTATATTGTTGATGGCTTTAAATGGGCCTGCATTCATTTAAATATCGATTCACGCTTTTGCGATGGTTTGCCTGTTGCGTTATTAAAACCCTTAAGCGGCTCAGGCGCCAGGTCAATGATGATTTCAAATATGATACATTTTAAGGTAGATAGTTTTGTAGGCAGATTATCATGTGTATTTAATGGCTCTGCCGATACCACCTTTTACATTGTAGCCCTATATTTTGGTTCGGTTGGAATAAAAAATAGTCGTTATGCTGTGCCCTTTGGACTCATTGCCGATTTTGCCGGGATAATAGCAGCCATCTTAGTGTCTTACCTTTTCTTTGGCTGATATATATCCTATAAATACCAGCAATTATAATAACATAACCCATCAAAAAAATAACCCATATGGGTTATTGCCGTAGCTTTCAAAAATCAGCAGATTTATAGGCAAATATTTGCAACAAGCTATGCCATATTTTCGTAAAGAGGGGATAATTTATTATTCAAAGCAAAATTTTAAAAAATCAATAAATTTAATTTTATAGGAATGATAGAATTTGTTGGAACATTTATTTTATTTACTACCTTAGTATCAATTACTTGGATGCATGTATTTAGGCAAGACTATCTTTATTCACAATTTTTAAACCTATCCGCTTATTTGATCCCTTCTTTGAGCGGACAGTTTGAGAGTAATTTTCGTATGTATATCATACCGGGTAATAAGCCCAATGATTTCAATGCCGCTGTGGATCACAACATCCTGAAAGGTGGCGCTGATATTGGTTTAATATTTACCCGGGAAATGACCATCCAAAAATTTGGGGATAGCTACCTATGTTATAATTTCTACCAAGCCATTTAATAAGTTTAAAGATGGGAAAAGTATACTTAGCTGAAAAGAAGAAGAAGAAAAAATCAGCAATGAAGGGCGTAGTGGTACTGGTATTTGCTGCCATTGCCTTTGTAGCTATCGTAATCAAATTTGCCTTAACCGGGTCGGTAGAAGATGTTTTTACCGGTGCACCATCAAGCACTGATGTTTATGAAATAGCCAAAGATTTTGTAAGGCCTACCCTTAAATCGCCTGATGCTACTTTCTCCGACTCTGCATTCCAGTTCGGCCAAACACAGGATTCGGTATATGTTATCAAATCTTTTGTTGAAACGCCTGATGGCACTGGAAGTAACCAGAGGACAAATTTCGAGATCACTTTAAAATATAAAGGTGGTTTAAGAACCGAAGAAAGAAACTGGGAAGTACTTAACCTTAATGAAGAGTAAGATCAACCAGATCATATAAAAAAACAGGCCGGAAAGTATCTTTCCGGCCTGTATCAATCACTCTAAAACAACACCTTAAACAAAGGAGTATCTCAAATAATTACCAATAGAAACAAAAAACTATTTGACTAATTAAATTAGATGGTCAAATTTACCAATTAATTGATTTTGTGTGATTGAACGTGTTTATTTTTACCAATGGTTGACAGTAGTACTTCTTATAAAGCCGGTTGGCGCTTAATATTTAAGGCCTTTTATAAAAATATCAATCAGCAATAAGCGTTTGTTATGAATTTCATCCAGGTGTTCCTTACGCGGGAAGCTTGTTTTTTTGTGCGATAATGCCCCTACCCTAACCCCGTGCAGGGCATCAAGCAGCAGCTCAACAATTTCATCAGGATTATCAATACGCTTTATATTGCCCCTTTCTGCTTCGGCTTTTATGGCCCTGCTTAATAAATTTGATTCCGACTGCCTTACCTGCCCTACAATATCCCAAATGGTATCGGGCAAATTCTGCTCGTTCAGCCTGAAAAAGTCAAAGAAATTATAATTTTTTACAATAAATTCATGATGCATATTAACCTGGAAAATAAAAACTTCTTTCAGGTCGCCAAGTTCATGGCTTTCCATCGCCTTTAAATAATCATTGGCAAGTTTGCGCATAACAGCTATGTACAACTCGCTTTTGTCAGGAAAATAGTAGTAAAGTAATGCCTTCGACATGGATATGTCACCGGCAATTTCATTCATGGTTGTTTTTGAGTAACCATAATGTAAAAAACGGTCATGAGCTGCTTCTAATATCTTTTCCCGCTTAATATCCTGCTGATCCGTAATAACTGTACTCATTTAAAAAAATGTTAATATATAAACAGGGCTAAAAACTATACGGTTTTTACCTGTGCATAGTTGCCAAATTTATATAATTTATATATGCCCTAAAATGCAAATTTGTTTAGGTTGGTTAAGTTACACTTTAAATTTGTAAACATTCTGAAGAAATTGAATGCCATTAACACCTACAAATTATGCAATTTGTGCTAAACTTATGCCTGCGCCTATTACCAGCGCATCTTCAATAGCGCCAATTATCGGGTCGATAATGCCTGTATCTTTAACAATGGTTTTACGCAATATAAAAGTAATATAGGTTGACGCAATAGCTGCCGCGCCGCCTAATAAAGCGCCTGCAAGTACTTTACCGCCTGTAGCTTTATTTATACTTGCCCCTGCCAGCGCGCCCGAAAGGCAACGGAATGCCAGCCCTGCGGGTTTTATCCGGTTTGGGGTTGATGGCAGCTTATCCATCACCAGTTCACCCATCGACAAAAATTTAAGGGTATCGGCAACGGTTTTTGATTGCATAAAGCTCAAAGGCGAATGCTCCAACCTTTTTGAACGGTGATGGCTTAAAATATGGCTGGTTATTGCCGGGGCCGACGATGTACGCATACCTGCTAATGCACCTATACCTACTACCTGCCAAAACGGATGTGAAATTTTCAATTGCATATTAACTTAAATACAATAATCATTCCTAAACGCTATGGTACACAAATTGCATATACAATAACACATCAAATTACATACCTATGAAACTACATGAAAATAATGCTTTAGGCGAGCTGGGCAGCGCGATAGGCAAAGGCCTTATTGCAGGGCTGGCGGCAACGGCGGCCATCACCATATCGCAGATGATAGAAATGAGAATAACCAAACGCAAGCCCAGCGACGCGCCTGTAAAGATTGCCAAGGAAACCGTAGGCGTAAAACCAGCAACTGCCGAACAAAAGGAGCAGCTATCGAACGAATTGCACTGGGCCTATGGCACAACCTGGGGCATAGCACGCGGTATTATAGGACTTACCGGCTTAAAGGGGATCCCTGCTGCTTTAGTACATTTCGGGGCGATATGGGGTTCATCAATGATCATGTTGCCAAAATTTAACGCGGCGCCACCGGTATATAAAGAAGATGCAAAAGCTATTGCCATTGATGGGTTTCACCATGCGGTATATGCATTAACGGCTGGTTTTGTTTATGATGCACTTGATGCTGGCAGTAAAAACGAAAGGCGCTTAACTAAACTTGCCAAAAAGCTTCACCTTAAAACACTGGCGAAAAAGCTAAGCTAATTTGTTAGATACAAAAGGGCCACACTGAAACATCAGCGTGGCCCTTATACTATACAGTATGCGAAATTTATGTGGTTTTTACTTTAAGTTCGCGCGCTGAACGCTCGTTTCTGCTTTCACGGCGCTTCCTGATGTTTTCTTTCATGTTATAACGTATCAGGTACATACAAGGCACTAATATTAAAGTAATAAGTGTTGCAAAGCCTAAACCGAATATCATTGTCCATGATAATGGGCCCCAGAAGGCAACGTTATCACCACCAAAATAAATATGTGGTTTAAAATGTGAGAATAACCCGGCAAAGTCGATATTAAAGCCTACCGCTAAAGGTATTAGCCCTAATATAGCGGCGCTGGCTGTTAGCAATACCGGAGTCATACGGGTTCGTGCAGCTTCTACAACCGCATCGTGAATGCTTAACCCCTGCTCCAACAGCATATCCGAGAATTCGACAAGCAATATACCGTTCCGGACGACCACCCCTGCTAAGGCTATAATACCTACACCCGACATAACGATAGAGAATGTCATGTGGAACAGGCTCAAGCCCAGGAATACACCGATAATACTGAAAAATATCTCGCTTAAAATTATCAGCGTTTTACCTATCGAGTTAAACAGTGCCATCAAAATAACCAATATCATACCAAATGAGATCAGCAAAGCCGTACCCAAAAAGCTGCCGGTTTCAGCCTGATCTTCTTGCGAACCACCCATTTTGATGGAAACATTTTCGGGTAATTTAAAGTTTTTTAATGCCTGTGCTATCTGCGCATTTACATCAGTAGGTGTAAATGGCTTTATTACATTTGAACCTAAAGTTATTACACGCCTTTGTTGTTTGTGTTTAATGTTGGCGTAGGTATTGGTGTACCTTATATCGGTAAATGCCGAGATAGGCACCTGCCTTATGGTACCACCCGTGGCAATATCACGATAGGTTACCTTGATATTGCGCAGCGCATCAATATCATTCCGCTGATCTTCTGCCGCGCGGACATCTATTTCATAATTATCCTCGGTTGTATTCCTGAAATCAGATGCTTTCCAACCATAAATTGAAGTAAGTAAAGCCTGGTTGATCTGCGAGGTGGTTATACCTTCGCGATTGGCACGCTCCCTATCCACATCAAAAATAATCTCGGGTTTATCAGCCTGCACATCGGGCACCAAATTCTCAATACCACTTATATTTTGCTGATCCAGGTACTTCTTAAGCCTGGCGCTGGTTTTAACCAACGTATCAAGATTATCGCCTGCTATTTCCAAACTAATATCTTTTTGCACCGGCGGCCCGCTGGCTTCCTGTGCTACCGCGATCTTAGCTCCCGGAACGCCTTGTACGGAATTACGGATATTTTGCAGGATCTTTTTGGTGTCCTTGCCATCCCTTTTGCCAAATTCTACAAACGCAACAGTGATCTTACCTTTATTGTAGTAAGTGCCCTGGTCTTCGTCTGATGGATCGGTAACACCTACAGAAACGTTGGAGATGATAGATGATACAATATCCTTATCGGGTTCAACTACCTGTGCAACACGTTTTTCCAATTGTTGTACCACCTGGTTAGTGTACGACTGATCGGTACCGATAGGCATGGTTACATATACATATACAAAGTTTGGATCAGATGACGGGAACAGCTCAACATTAAGCTTACTAACTACTGAAAAGCCTATAGTGAAAAAGAAGAGTACAACAACACCCAAAAGCACTTTCCACGGATTGTGAACAGCCCTTTCAAGCCACCTGGCATACCACGACTGGAAACGCGGCCATGCTTTTTTCTGGAACCTGTCTATCACCTTTAATAATACAAAGTGGTTAAACAGGAATAAAACAATCATTAACACCACAAAATTACCAATGGCAATGCTTATACCACCAAGCGCAGCAATTATGTAAAAGAATGCCGCTATACCTGCAAGTATTAAAGTTGTGCGTGTGGTCTTTCTATCAAACCGTTGATGGTCATGCTCACCCTCGAAGTGTGGTTTCATAAAGTCAACCGCGAAAACAGGGTTCATGATATAAGCAACTACCAACGATGCCAGTAACGTTATAATAAGCGTTATAGGTAAAAAGAACATAAAGCTACCTATTAAGCTATGCCAGAACGCCAGCGGGATAAACGGTGCAAGCGTGGTCATGGTGCCTGAAAATACAGGCATGAAAACTTCGCCGGCAGCTATTTTTGCCGCTTTGTTTATAGGTACAGCCCCATTATTAAAAATACGGTGCGTGTTTTCTATCACCACAATAGCATCATCCACCACAATACCCAACGCCAGCAGGAATGAGAACAGCACGATCATGTTGAGCGTAAAGCCGATCACCGGCATAAACAAAAACGCTATAAAACACGACAGCGGTACCGACAGCGCCACGAATATGGCGTTGGTGCTCCCCATAAAAAACATCAGGATGATGGTTACCAATATAAACCCGATGATAATGGTATTGATCAGGTCATTAAGTGTTGTACGTGTTTTGTCCGACTGATCGCCGGTAACTGTAATATTCAACCCTTTTGGGAAAATAGTATTTTGCTTTTGTTTGATAAGCGAATATATTTCATCCGAAGCCTCTATCAGGTTCTCTCCGGCACGCTTGCTTACATTCAGGGTAATTACGTTTTTAAAGTTAGGGTCATTAGGCGTTTTAAGGCGCGCATAACTTTCCTGATCCTGGAAACCGTCCTGTACCTGGGCAATATCGCGCAGGTAAACCGCTTTTCCCGACGGGTTCCTGATCACCATTGCTGCCACTTCAGCGGCATTTTTAAAATCTTCCTTAATATCAACCGCACGCTGTTCGCCGCTATTGGTTATAGTTCCGGCTGTAGAAAGGATATTCTCAGACCCGATGGCATTTATAATATCCGTATAGCTTATTTGCGCTGCAGACATTTTATTGATATCAACATTGATCTGGATATTTGGCTTTAATGCGCCTACTTCAACCACCTGCGATATCTCTTTCATACCTTCAATATCATCCTTCAGGTTATCGGCATATTCCTTTAACTTTTTAAGGTCATAATCGCCCGATAAATTGATATATAATATAGGCTGATCAGATACATTTATATCGGATACAGTACTTTCCTTTAACTGGTTATCATTTTGCGGCAGATCCTGTTTGGCTTTATCTACAGCATCTTTAACATCCTGCTTGGCATCCCTTATCTTAACATCAGTATTAAATTCCGCTGTTATTACCGAAACGTTTTGCTGTGTGTTGGAGGTAACTTTTTTTAAGCCTTTCAGCGATTTTAGCTGCTTTTCAAGCTGCCTGGTAACCAGTGTTTCAATATTTTGCGGCGACTGGCCCTGGTAAATTGTTGTTACATAAACTTTGGGGATAGTAATATCCGGAAAGTTTTCTTTAGGCAGGGAGTTGTAGGTTGAAAACCCCAATAATGTAATTAAAAATATAAGTACATATACCGCCCTTTTATTATCTATGGCCCAACTTGATGGCCCGAATTCTTTTTCCTGGTCTTTCATTTTTTTGAAATCAGATTTGTATAATTAATTACCAGATGCCAATATCCTTACTTTATCACCGTCGCCAAGTTCGCTTGCGCCTTCGGTTATCAGCTGGTCACCGGCAGACAGGCCCGAGGTGATCTCAGTGAAACCACCTGATGTACCACCTTCGGTAATTGCCTTACGTTTGGCAAAACCATTTACATTGATATACACATAATCGCCTTCATCTGATTTTTGAATACTATTTAAAGGAATCACAATGGTATTACGCTTCGAGTAATCGGCGATCTTTAATACCGCGGTCATGTTAGGGCGGTATTCTTTATTGTGTGGTAGTTGTACTTCGATGCCAAAGCTGCGCGAATTAGGGTCGATAACCTTTGCCGCGAAAGTGACGCGGGTTGTTAATGAATCATTAACATCTGGAAATAGTATTTTAACGCTATCGCCTTTGTTTACACTGCTCGAGTACGACTCAGGCACATCAGCTTTAACTTTTAATACATCGGCGTTAACAACACGTATACCTGCGCCTGTCGCACCTGGTGCGGCAACCTGCCCAAGCCTTAAGTCCATTTGATCAACAACACCGCTTATAGGCGATACTATACGGTACATGTCCGACTGCTGGCGTAATGATGCCACTTGCTTTTGCGCGCTCTGCAGGTTTGTTTGTGCCTGCAAAAACTGCACTTCGGTGCCTATCTTCTGATCCCAAAGGTTTTTTTGACGCTCAAATAAAGTGTTCATCAAATTAACCTGCGTTTGTGCCTGTGCAATATTTTGCACCAAAACGCTGTTGTCCAACTGTGCCAATACTTCGCCTTTGCTTACATGATCGCCAACCTTAACATTAATGGCGGTAATTATAGCGTTGGCCTGCGGATAGGCGGTAACGTTATCCTGCGCATCTATGCGGCCTTGGATCTGCACATAATTGGTAAACATGCCCGGTTTCAATATGATGGCGCTTACATCAGCTCCTTTTGTTGAATCCGTAGTGCCCAATTGCGCCTGCAACGCGGTAATTTTTGAATTAATTTCCGCCTGTTGCTTTTTCAGATCGGCCAGTTCGGTTTTTTTATCTTTTGGTTTTGGTGAACAAGCCGCCAAAAACAATATTGCTGGTATGTATAATAATTTTTTCATGTGCTATTATATGTCTGTTTTAATGTGGGTTTAGTTTATTTAATACGTCCGTATGCCTGGTCAAGGTCAACTTTGCTAACTAAAGCATCATATAAACCCTGTATATATGAATTATCTGCATCCTGTAAAGCAGTTTGCGCCTGTGTAACTTCAAGGCTCGAACCTACGCCCTGCTCATATTTTATTTTTGATACCCTAAGTACTTCGGCAGCCAGATCCATATTCTTTTTCTGGTCGTTTAAGGTTTGCAGGCCGTTGATATAATAAGTACGGGCCTCATTAATTTGCAGGTTAACATTTTTCTTGGCATCGTCCAGGTCATTCTCTGATTTTAAAACTGCTATCTGAGATTGCCTTACCTGATTTAAATGCTGGCCACCTGTAAATATTGGGATATTCAATGATATGCCTATATATCCCGATGGGTAATTAGTTGAATAAAGATTACTAAAACTATTATCCTGATAAGATGCCGAGTAACTGCCGTTAGCTGTTAATTTTGGTAAATACTGGCCTTTTTTGTTTTTCAGGTCAAATTCATTTACGCGTTTTTGGGTTTCTAATAAATTGTATTCAATACGGTTGCGATATACGGTACTATCGGCACTGGTATCGGCTACATTTGCATTAAGTTGTATATCCTCAAGTTTGTCGTTTAATATCAAGGCATATTCGATCGGCATACCCATTTGAAACTTTAATAGCTGGTAATTCAAAACCAATAAGCGTTTGGTGTTCTCCAAATTGGTAACCAACGAGTTATATTGCACCGTAATACGGTCAACATCTACCTTTTCAACAAAACCCTGTTTGTTGCGGGCTGCTGTTTCGTCCATTTGTTGTTTAAGCTGTGCAATATCCGCATCAAGTAATTTTATCTGCTCCACGCTTACCAATACCTGGTAATATGCCTTGGTAACATTTACATTGGTTGAAATTTTTGAACGTGTGTAACTGCGCTCATACAATTGCTTATAAGTTTTGCTGGCCTGTAAACCAACAATATAGCTGGGGTCAAAAAGTATCTGGGTTACATTTAGCGTAAGGTTTGATTGATAGGTTACCCCAAATTTTAAAGGAATGAATGTACCAGGCGCATTAAAAAACTCACCGGGTATTAAAGTTGTAGGGATTTTAAAATAATCCTGGAAACCAGCCGCGCCGCTAACTTGTGGCAAACCCTGGCCTATGGTTTCTTTTACCTTGTAATTAGCGCTTTTAACATCCAGCGCCGCATTCATTACATCGTGCTGATGGGTGTAGGCATAATTCACACAATCCTGTATAGAAAAACGATAGGTGGAATCTTGCGGCGCCTGTTGTGCAAAGGCTTTTGTACCTATGCTGCAAATAATGGCTCCTATAAGTAGTATATTTCTCATTGTTATTATTTAAAGGGGTTATCCTGTTCTTTTTATTTTTTTTGTAAAGGTCTTATGTGCATTGACAACCTTATGTCAGCAGCATTAATCATTGTTTATATTTTTATACTGATCCAGTAACTTATAGCCTTTAAGCGTACATATACCATAATTAAAATGCTCCAAAAGCTGCACCTGTACTTTCCACGGGCTAAATTCAGCTAAGGGGAACAGGCCGGTGTTAAAGCCCATTTCTACCTGCATTACGCGCATTAAGGCTATTATTTTCACATCAATATCGGTCCTGATATAACCCTGCTTAATTCCTTTGATCAATAGCTCTTCAAGTTTTTTCACCAATACATCGGCCTTAAAAGTCTGAAATTGCTTCCATGCATCGGGATGATATTTTTGCATATCGTGTATCACGATAGGATTTATCCTTGAAAATATCTCTTCCGAGCATTTCATCATATTTATCATTTCCTCGATCACATTGTCCGACTTGCTGATGATCTCACTCATCTGGTCTTCATCTTCCTGCAGCTTCTTTTTAGTAAGCGCTATCACCAATTCATTCTTATCCTTGAAAAAATGATAGATGGTTTTTTTTGATATGCCTAAGTGTTTGGCTATATCATCCATCGTTACACTCTTGATGCCTGCCTTTAAAAACAGATCCTCGCCGCCTTGAATTATTCTTTCTACTGGTACCATTTTTATCTCCGGCACAAAACTATGGAAACATTTTTAGATTTCAAAGTTTCCAAAGTAAATTACTTTTTACCGACAATCCGCATAATTGTTACCTTTGCAAAAAATAAATCAAATGACGCTTTCCCCTCTTTCAGCAATTTCTCCTATTGATGGCCGTTACCATAATGCTACTGCTGAACTGGCCGGGTATTTTTCGGAATTCGCACTTATAAAATACCGGGTATTTGTTGAAATTGAATATTTCATAGCCCTGTGCGAACATCCGCTACCGCAATTACAAAAGTTTGATAAAAATTTAGCGGAAAAGTTACGCGGCATCTACCAAAATTTTACCGAACAGGATGCCCAGAGCATAAAGGATATTGAAAAAATAACTAATCACGATGTTAAAGCAGTTGAGTATTTCATTAAAAAAGCATTTGACGAGCTTCACATCAGTGAATATAAAGAGTTCATTCACTTTGGTTTAACATCGCAGGATATAAACAATACCGCTATACCCTACTCATTTAAATTGGCTTTGCACGATGTTTACTACCCGCTGCTTGCCGATTTAATCAACCTCTTAAAAAAATATGCTGCCGATTGGGATAAAATACCCATGCTGGCACATACACACGGTCAGCCGGCATCGCCAACACGTTTGGGGAAAGAGTTACAGGTGTTTGTTGAACGCCTGGAAAACCAGTTGCATTTATTAAAACAGGTACCCTACTCGGCAAAATTTGGCGGGGCTACGGGCAATTTTAACGCCCACAACATCGCGTATAGCAAAACAGACTGGAAAGCATTCGGCAATCATTTTGTGAATGATATTTTGGGATTGAGCCGCTCGCAATTCACGACGCAAATTGAGCATTACGATAATTTCGCAGCCCAGTGCGACGCGCTGAAAAGGATAAATAATATTTTGATAGACCTCGACAGGGATATGTGGGCCTACATCTCCATGAATTACTTTAAGCAAAAGATAAAGGCCGGGGAAATAGGTTCATCGGCCATGCCGCATAAGGTAAACCCGATTGATTTTGAAAACTCCGAAGGTAATTTAGGTATAGCCAACGCCTTATTTGAGCATTTAGCCGCCAAACTCCCGGTATCAAGGCTGCAACGCGATCTGACCGATTCAACCGTATTGCGTAATATAGGTGTGCCGGTTGGGCATACGCTTATCGCCATGAAATCAACTATCAAAGGCTTAAACAAGTTATTACTGAATGAACAGGCCATAGCTGCCGGACTTGAAGCAAACTGGGCGGTGGTAGCAGAGGCCATACAAACCATTTTACGCCGCGAGGGTTATCCCAACCCATACGAAGCATTAAAGGAGCTTACACGTACCAATACACAGGTAAATGCGGAAACTATAGCTGCTTTTGTGGAAACATTGGATGTAAGCGATGAGGTGAAGGCCGAAATCAAAAAAATTACACCGGGAAATTACACAGGAATTTGACGTGATGCGGATTTTTTTTAATTTGTGGTTCATTTAAATAAACCAATCACATGAAAAAATTAATCCTTGTTATACTTGCATTATTTACTCCGCGTTTATTATTTGCTCAAGCAGATAGCAACTCATCTATGCTGCCTACACTATTTACGGCATTATTTGTTTTTGGATTTTGCTTAGTTATATTTTTAATTATTAGAAGTCTTGTATTATGGTATTGGAAAGTTTATGTAATAATTGAAAACCAGGAAAAACAAATTGCGGAACAACATCAAACAAATAATTTATTAAAGATTCAAATAGACCTTTTAAAAAAAGCTTTTCCTGATAACGAACAAAAAAACAACACGTTCGAATAAGTCATGTACCTGTCATAACAATTTAATAGCATGATATAAATCAAAAAGCTATATAAATTTGTTGAAGAATAATTAGAGATTTAAGAAAATGAATATCAACGTATATACTGAATCAACCCCGAACCCGGCAACCATGAAGTTTATTGTGAACAAGTTGCTGATCAACGGCAGCGCCGACTTTGCTACAAAGGAAAGTGCTGAAAAATCGCCATTCGCCAAGGAGTTATACAAGTTTTCATTTGTCAACGGGGTTTTCTTCGCCAGTAATTTTGTTACGGTAACCAAAACCGAAGGCAGCGATTGGGAAGATCTATTGCCGATACTAAAAGAGTTTGTAAAAGGCGCTGTTGAATCGGAATTGTTAGTTCAATTAGAAGATCAACCAGAAGCCGGAAATTTTGAGGGAAGCGATATAGAAGTAAAAATCCAGCAAATACTGCACGATTATGTACGCCCTGCTGTTGAGTCTGATGGTGGCGCTATTACGTATAAATCATTCGGCGAAGGTGTGGTTACCGTTGAGCTTCGCGGCTCATGCAGCGGCTGTCCTTCATCAACGGTTACCCTAAAAGCCGGGATCGAGAATTTATTAAAGCGTATGGTTCCTGAGGTTACCGAAGTGGTATCTGAGGCATTATAAACCGGAATTAAGACAATATTAGCTAATAGTAGTCCCCCAGCATGTCATTGCGAGGCCCTCGCAATGACATGAGCGGAAGCGGGCCGCGGCAAACTCGTCGCTGTATATAACCAACATACATATAACGTGACGAGGTTGCTTCGTCGTTCCTCCTCGCAATGACATAGGTTGTTAACACTGCCTATAATAGTTTTAATTATTTGAAATATTTTTGGATATAATCCAGCAACTCGGCTGTTACCTTTCCATTGGTAGCTACCAGTTCGCGCGTATCGATCACTTCATCACCTCCTTTAAAATTAACCACCTCGCCCCCGGCCTGTTTAACTATCAATATACCGGCGGCTACATCCCAGGCGTTTAAGTTATATTCATAAAAGGCCTCAAACCTGCCACATGCGGTATACGCCAGGTCAACTGCTGCCGAACCCATCCTGCGCAGGCCATGCGTATTGCGCATCAACTCGGTAAACAATTCAATATAGGCTGCTTGCTTTGTAAAATCGTAATAAGGAAAACCTGTTGCCACCAAGCTTTTGGCTAAGGTGGGGGTATCGCTCACCTTAATTTCGTGGCCATTTAAATAGGCCGGCGAGCCTTTGCTCGCATAAAAACATTCGTCAAGGTTAACTTCATATACTACACCGCTCACCAGTTCATCGTATTCCTTCAGGGCTATGCTTACCGAAAACACCGGCAGGCCATGAATAAAATTGGTGGTGCCGTCAAGCGGGTCAATTACCCAGTTAAATTGTGGGGCAAGTTTAGTTTTTGTTTTTTCTTCGGTGATGAACCCGGCTTCGGGTAAGATCTTCTCAAGCCCGGCAACTATCATTTGCTCGGCGGTTTTGTCAACGTATGATACCAGGTCATTTAAACCCTTATACTCTATTTTTGCCGGATCAAATATCTTACGTTGTTCCCTTATAAACGCGCCTGCCTGTTTTGCAACCTCAGTTACTTTTATTGTTATTTGCTCTAACTGCATAATGCCTTAATGACAAACTGAATGAAAATACTTTATGTACAAAATAACTTGCGAAAAATAAGCTTAACGCTGCTACAGGGCGTGCTATTGGCGGTTGCATACCCACCTTTTTTACCAGGAGCTCAATTACTATAAGGTTGGCAAAATAACCAATAGTGGCTACCGAAATAAAACGGATAAATTGTTTATAAGGCGACAGCTTTGACTCTGTGAACACTACATAACGTGTTAGCAAAAAATTTACTGTAACCCCCATAAAAAAGGATATAGAAAACGAAATAGCATAATTACTTACCGCAGCATTAAATATTTGGTATGTTTTGCTGATGAACAAAAAATGATAAAATACATAAAAGGCCGACATATCAACCAAAAACCCTGAGCCTGCCGAAAACACAAACCTTGCTATCTCGTTCCTTGATATTTTATGCAGTAATTTTTTAGCCATGTTGTACGGTAGCTTTTTTGCTGTTATTCAATCCCGTTACAATTAAGACTACGCCAAAGATGAAAAGTAAAATTGCGATCAATTGCGCTTGCGGAAATGATAAGCTGCCGATCTGGTAGCGGGTGTTAACCCTTATAAATTCTATTAAAAAGCGTTCGGTACCATTTAAAACAAGGTATATGCCAAACATAATACCGGGAGTTTTTATACGGTCGCGGATACTCCATAAAAACAAGAACAGTAATATACAAACCACACACTCGTAAAACGATGTAGGGTAAACTCCTTGCGGTAAAACATGGCAAAATTTACACGTTTCAACCATTCTCCCATTTACCATCGCCATTTTTGAAAGGCCCGGAATCAAATCACCCTGATCATTCACATTATGCGGGAAGTTAAATGACCACATCCAATCGGGCGCCCAGCTAAACCAATGTGGCTTGGGTGCAAGGTTTGGCTTGCCCCAGTCGCCGTCGCCGCTCATCTGGCAGCCTATGCGGCCTAATCCGTAAGATAACATCATGCCCGGCCCACCAATATCAAGCATGGTTAAAGGCTTTATGCCATGTTTCCAGGCTATATATAATACGGCAGCGCCACCGCAAATTAATCCACCGTAAAAGGTAAGGCCGCTAAAGCCTACCAGCATACCTATGGGGTCATTTAAAAATTCTTGCCAGTTTTCAAGGGCATTGAAAATTTTAGCGCCTGCAAAACCGCATATAGCAGCCCACAATAAAATGCTGCCCATCAGTTCATAGGGATGAACCTGTATCTTTTGTTTTTTGGGTTGAGGTAATTCCTGCTTTTTAGCTTCGGCGTACGACCAGTAAATTAACAAGGCGGCAACAATTATCCCGCCAAACCAGTTGCCTCGTAATGACAATATAAAATCCTGCGGGCTATCTATCAATTGGTGATAGTTCAGGATGGCATCCAATATTTTATAACCTATTATAAAACCAAAAATTCCGTTACCGGCCAGTTCAAGTGGCGAAGCAGGTTTGCCAACGGTTACAGTTTTTTCAAACGAATGAATATAGCCCAGCTTTTCCTTGCGCTTAAACTCTTCGGTAAAGGCCCAATAAGCCCCAATAAATGCAATGGCTACAAAAAATCCAAAAGTTTGTATAGGCAGAAGAAGGTTTATATTGAAAAGATACTTTAAAAGCGAGGTGATGGTTGGGAACATATTATAATTTGCAGCGAATATAGCTTTTAATGCACTAATATTTCTTCAGATTCGGTTATTTCAACGTCACCATCGTATGAAATATTGGTTAAGTAAACCGTTTTTAACTCATTTACCAGTACCGGGTCATACTTGGTTTTTACCTTTACATAATTGCGGGTAAAGCCATGCATAAAACCATCTTTAATATCACCCTCAAACAATACTTCATCTGTTTTATTAAGCTGGCTTTCATAAAAAGCGCGGCGTTTTTTATCAGATAATATGTGCAGCATTTTACTCCGCTCAGCACCTGTTGAACCGGGCACAGTGCCTTTCATCTCCGCTGCCGGTGTATTTTCCCTTTCGGAAAACGTAAATACATGCAGGTATGAAACGTTCAGTTCGTTTAAAAAATTATAGGTATCAATAAAATCTTCGCGGGTTTCGCCGGGGAAGCCTACGATCACATCAACCCCTATGCAGCAATTGGGCATAAGCTGTTTTATTTTTGCTACGCGATTGGCATACAGTTCCCTTTTATACCTGCGGCGCATCAGGCTCAGTATTTTATCGCTGCCCGATTGCAGCGGGATATGAAAATGGGGCACAAAACGCTTTGATATAGCTACAAATTCAATGATCTCATCTGTAAGCAGGTTTGGTTCTATCGATGATATGCGTATCCGGTCAATCCCCTCAACTTTATCCAGCGCCTTAACCAGGTCGAAGAATTTATACTCGCGGCTGCCATTTCTTATGCCAAAATCGCCAAGGTTAACACCCGTCAGCACAATTTCTTTCACCCCTGAGGCCGCTATCTCTGTTGCTTGTTTTACGGCGTTCTCAATGGTATCGCTGCGGCTGGCCCCACGCGCTAATGGGATGGTGCAAAACGAGCATGAGTAATCACAACCATCCTGCACCTTTAAAAACGTACGTGTACGGTCGCCAAATGAATATGCCGGAACAAATTCATTTGCTTCACTTACCGGCTGGTTATAAACCAATGCCTTCGGGTTTTTTGTAAGATCAATAATGTAATCAACTATCTGAAACTTTTCGGCAGCGCCCAAAACCATATCAACGCCTGGTATTTCGGCTATTTCCTTTGGTTTTAATTGTGCATAGCAGCCTACTATGGTCACATAGGCATTGGGCGATATTTTCAGCGCTTCTTTTACAACTTTCTTGCACTTTTTATCGGCGTTTTCGGTAACGGAGCAGGTGTTTATTACAAAAACATCGGGCGTATCGGTAAAATCAACCGTATTAAACCCAGCTTGCGTAAAAAGACGGCCAATGGATGATGTTTCTGAATAATTCAGCTTACAGCCTAATGTATAAAAAGCAACTTTCCTGTTCATTTCCGGCTGCAAAGATAAGGATTTAACAGATTAGTTAATTAGCCGTGAGCGATTAGTTTAGTGTAAGGTATTTCGCATGGTAAAAATTCTGCGACAATAAACATCATTTTATACATTTGGTTGCTAAATCAATTTAAAATACAACTTATAGGAATACTTTTATAACGAACCTTTTGTGAATGATGATGTTAGGATTAAAAACAACCTTACTAAATGTATCATTCACAATTAATCAAAACCAATAATATCACATGGCCAGAGGCGTAAGAAAAATACCCATATTGCGATATTTGATTATAGTGCTACTCTTCAGCGCCCTGTTTGTTAGTTCCCTTTATTTATACCTGCATTATAAAAAAGCAAAAGACCTGCACTCGAGTATCGAAAAGCTCATTTCCGAAAGGGAAAACTCATCACTGATTGATAGTTGCATCCTTAATTTATATAGCGCTGATAACAATAGCCGCCTGTATACCATTACGGGCGATAAAAGTTATCTCAAAAGATTTTCGAATGATTTAGTTAAGATCTCAGGGGTTATTGACAAGATAAAATTCACCAGTAAAGATGTTTCAGACTCAAATCCTGAAAAATTCAAGGAACTGATGAAGGAGAAAACCGAAAAGACCGACAGCTATATTAAACTAAGGTTGCTTACCGATAGCCTTATCAGGTACTCTGCAAAAATCAACAGATCATTGAACCAGATCGATCAGCTAACACCAACACCGGTGGTAAAGGTTGAACATAAAGTTACGATAGATACGATTAAAAGTCAGGACACTAAACCCAAAAAGAAACTTTTTGGAAGGATACTCTCCGCTTTCTCATCTCAAAAAAACAATACACAATCAAAGCCACTGGTTGTAAAAGATAGTGTAACCACATCAACATTAACAACCAAAAACGATGGGGCTATTGGCGGGCACAATTATAAAAGTTATTATAAAAAGCTTAATGCCGTTAATAACAAGCTACGATCAAACGAAAGGCAGATACTGATTATCAACAATAACCTTATTGAAGAAATGATAGCCAGCTTAAGGCTGTACAAGGAGGTTGAATTAATGTATATTAACGATAGCAAATTAGAATTAAAAGGAAGCCTGGCCAATGTATATTTTGAATTCAGGCAGGTATCAGTCATGAACTTTATTTTCCTGTTATCGCTATTGATACTTGTATTTTATAACATCTGGAAGATCTACAGGAACGAAAAGGAAATTATTTTTTACAGCGACAAGGCAGAACAATATGCCGACTCGAAAAGTAGTTTTTTAGCCAGCATGAGCCACGAAATACGTACGCCTTTAAACTCGGTAATTGGTTTCTCGGAGCAATTAAGTCAACAAAAACTGTCGCCTCTACAAAAAGAGCAGGTGGATGCTATACGAAACTCATCAGAAATGCTGCTGGGGCTGGTGAACGAAATATTGGATTTTTCGAAATATGAAACTGGCAAAATGAATTTCGAAAGTTCGCCTTTTATGCTCCATCATGCAGTGGAAGATGCACTTACCAGCATGAACATCCACGCGATAAAGAAGCACATTATATTGGAAAACGATATTATAATTGATGAGTTTTTGTGCTGCGAAGGTGATAAAATGAGGCTAAAGCAAGTGCTGATGAATTTGCTTGGCAATGCCATTAAGTTTACCGTAAGGGGGAAAATAACCCTAAGCGCACGTATTGAAAACAAAACCGGGGATAATATTTTGCTAAAAGTTACAGTTAAAGACACCGGTTTAGGCATAGATAAAAATGATCTGCCATATATTTTCGAAGAATTTTCGCAAATAGCCAATGCACAAAAAGCTACACAGCACAAAGGCACTGGCTTAGGGCTGGCCATATGCAAAAAGATAATTGAGCTACAGGGTGGCCGCATAAGTGTGAGCAGTACTGTTGGGCGGGGATCGGCATTTAGTTTTGAGCTGCCGCTTAAAAAAGCCGAAATTGATGAGCGTATTGTTATCCAAGCTCTAAGTGATGAAGTAATGGCCGAACTGGTTAATGATAAGTATGTTTTATTTGCCGAGGATAACCAGCTTAATATACTGCTTGGCACTACCATATTAAAAAAATGGAAAATAAGATATGATATAGCTCACGATGGGCAGGAGGCAGTGCTGCTGTACGAAAAAAACAGGTACGACCTGGTACTTACCGATATACAAATGCCCGAATTAAATGGCCTGGAAGTAACGCATATAGTACGAAACTATGCTGATGTTTTTAAAGCCAACACCCCCATATTAGCTTTAACCGCTAATGTAATAAAGGAGGACAGGGATATTTATTTAAAAGCCGGTATTAACGACGTGGTATTAAAGCCTTTTTTGGAAAAAGACCTGGTTGAAAAAATAGCGCTGGCTATACAAAATAATGCTAAGTCGCTCCGTTTCGTTTCCTGAGTGAAACATATCGCTCAACATGGTTAATTTATTAATGGGTATGTAACTTAACTGTTAAACATCACCTATCATCTTGTTTAGTACATAAATTAGTGTGGACTTATGAGAGAGGTGATGAATAAAAGATTTTTTTTAGTATTGTTCCTATTGCTCGCTGCTGCAATTCCGGTAATGGCGCAGCAACCCAAGCACGATATTTTTATTGTTGCAACATATGCAAATGACCCCAGTATTATTAAAAAATATCTAAATGATACCACAGGTTTTACAACTTATCCGGATACATCTTTATTAGAAAACTTAAAGCTTTCGAAAATCTATAAAAAACTGGAAATTAACACATGGGCATCGGCGTACAGGCGCCGGGGAGACAATCGCCCGGGCACCGATTATAAAAACCTATCGCGTTATCCGGCACCTGCTGAAAAAATCTCAGATACCGTAGTATTATCAAAGTGCGAGCCTTTAGTATGTTTTACAGCATGCTGGTGCCCCAGTTTTTTCCCCTGGTATATATCGGCACAAACAAAAAACAATAAAATATTAACGGTTGCTGATACCAGCACCATGAAGATATTTTTGAGTAAAATAGACAATAAATTCAAGGCTTATTTATGGTTGCGGTTGTATGATATGCACGAGGATGAACCTGTAAAAACCACACATTACTTTAAATATAAAAAAGTAAAAAAGGGTTTCCTGATCGCCTATAACAGCAGCTTTGGCTATGACCGGACTCCAGCCTATATAATTTGTTTTGTTGGCGAGGACTTTAAAGTTGTACTCGTGAGCAAAAAAGACCTCCCCGAAACCGGGGGCATAAAATTTAAGATTTAGAAATACTAATTATCTTCACTCCAACGATAGCTTTCGTTTTCCAACCCAATTAAATCTATTACCCTGTTCACAACGGTCATCGCCACTTCTTCAACAGTTTTTGGTTTGCTGTAAAATGATGGCACTGCCGGGCAGATGATCCCTCCTGCCTCGGTAACGGTTTGCATATTGCGGATGTGGATGAGGTTTAATGGCGTGTCCCTGGCTACCAGTATAAGTTTACGGCGTTCCTTTAGTATTACATCAGCGGCACGGCTAATCAGGTCATCAGATACGCCGCTTGCTATCCTGCCAAGTGTCCCCATAGAGCAGGGCACAACAACCATCGTATCAAACCGGGCCGAGCCTGAGGCAAATGGTGCCATAAAATCGTGCTTTTCGTAGAATTTAAAGGAGTACTTGTTGTAATCCCCGTTATCAAGTTCAAGTTGCCATACCTGTTTGGCATTGGCCGACATTACAACGGCAACTTCGGTTATTTGCCCGCTTAGCTGTTGTAACTTCTCCAATAATAACTTAGCATATATAGCGCCGCTGGCCCCTGTTATGGCAACAACTATCTTTCGTTTCATCATAATCTCATCAACAACATTGCCTCCATTAATTTAGGGAAATAAAAAAGGGTCGAATATAAATACTCGACCCTACATCTACCTATGAAAAACATGCCCTATTAAGGGCAACACAAAGTTAACAACAGTTTCTCAATAATTTAACAATTAAATAAAATAATTATTTAACGTGTGTAAAGTTTTTTTCTATAAGGGTTTGGATAATGCCATCAACCATACCAACACTGGGTACATATATATTTTTTATGTTGGCCCATTTCATTACTGTTATATAAATTTCGCATGCGGGGATGATAACATCAGCCCTATCCTGGTTTAAACCAAGCACATTTATACGGTCTTTTAATGAAAATGAATTAAGGTAGTTATAAAGCGTCCTGAATTTATTGAATGATAAGGGCGCGTTGTTCTTTTCTTCAGATAACTTGTATAGCTTGTTGATGTTACCACCGGTACCAATACCCGATATACCTTTAAAAGCCCGGGTATTTTCACGTATAAATTCCCGCATTTCGTTCCAGGTTTCTTCTTTGTCCTGGTTATCAAGCATACGTATGGTGCCTATGTTGAATGACCGCGAAGCCAAAAGGTCGCCGTCTGAAAACAATGAAAGCTCAGTACTACCGCCGCCTACATCAATATAAAGGTAATTTTTGGTTTTGTCGATATTTTGCTCAGCATGGCTGGCGTAAATGATCTTAGCCTCTTTTTGACCGTGGATAATTTCAAGGTCGATGTCGGATTCATCCTTTACCCGGGCTACTACATCCAAACCATTTTTAGCTTCGCGCATAGCCGATGTGGCAAAAGCCATATAATCCTGCACTTTGTAAACATCCATCAGGTTACGAAACGCCTGCATGGATTTAATTAGGAAAAGCGCCTTTTTATCAGAAATATGCTGGTTCAGAAAAGCATCATCGCCCAACCTTAGCGGTACCCGTATCAATGTATTTTTTTTGAAGGAAACTGATCCGTTATTTTCAATAATATCAGCTATAAGCAGCCTAACAGCGTTGGAACCTATATCAATTGCAGCGTATCTCAATTTGTAGTTGTTTTATTTTTCAGGTAATTGTAAATGTCTATTTGTGCACGGCACAAAATCTCCGAATTAGTTTTGTGATATTTATTGGTGTTATGGCTGTTTATTTCGCGGGCTTTGGTATTATCGCGCAGTTGTATATCAATAATATCCCTTACCTCCTGGCGCAATTGCTCATCATAAACCGGGAAACCCACTTCAACGCGGTTATCAATGTTACGGGTCATAAAATCGGCAGAGGTAAGGTAAAGCAGTTCATTACCATCATTGCAATATATATGCACGCGCGAGTGTTCGAGGTATTTATCAACTATGCTTATCACATCAATATGCTCGCTATATCCCTTTACACCCGGTACAAGGCAGCACATTCCTCTTACAATGAGCTGTATTTTCACCCCGGCATTATTTGCCTGGTATAGCTTGGCAATGAGTTGTTCATCGGCCAAACTATTCATTTTTAATATCATATAAGCAGGCTTGCCCGCTCTGGCATTTTTAATTTCGTTATCGATCAGCCTGTAAATAGCCGGCCTTGAATCAATTGGCGAAACAATAAGGTGTTTCAGATCCTTTGCCAAACCATTTTTACCTAATGCTTTAAAAACCTTTACCAGGTCATCAGTTAACCTTTTATCGGCAGTAAAAATGGTATGATCGGCATATAAGCGGGCGGTTTTCTCATTAAAATTTCCGGTTGATAAGCAGGCATAATAGGCGTTTTTTTCTTTTTCTATCCGCCTAACCAGGCAAATTTTCGAGTGTACCTTGTAGCCTTCAACACCGTAAAGCACATTTACGCCTTCTTCTTCCAGCCTGCGGCTCCAACCTATATTATTTTGCTCATCAAACCTTGCCCTCAGCTCCACCAGGCAGTTTACCTTTTTGCCATTTTTGGCGGCATTGATAAGCGCGTGGATTATCCTCGAATTTTCCGCAAGTCTGTATACGGCAATGCTGATCTCCTGCACCTTGGGGTCGATTGCCGCCTCGCGCAAAAAGTGGATCACATAATCATACGACTGGTAAGGTGTGCTGATGAGGTAATCTTTTTTTGCTATCATCCCCATCAGGCTTTTGCCAAATGACAGGCCGTCGACAGGCAAAGCAGAGTATTTTACATATTCCAGTTCGGGCCTGCCCACATTAGGGAAAGCGATAAAATCTTTAAATTTATGATAACGGTTGCCTGGTATAAGGCTTTCGCCATGCAGCCCCATTTTGCTCACCAAATATTTAAGCATATCGTGCGGCATTTCGGTATCATACATCAGGCGCATGGGCTTGCCCTTACGCCGTTTTTGCAAACTTTTAGCTAATGAATCAATGAACTTTTCACTTACTTCCTTATCCAGGTCAAGTTCGGCATCGCGGGTTAGCTGTATAGAATATGCTTCGATGGTATCATGTTCAAAAATGAAAAAGATATCCTCCAAGCTGTAGCGGATAATATCGTCCAATAAAATTATAAACTTAAGATTATTGGTTTCGGGCAAAACCACAAAACGCGAAAGGTTATCGGGTATCTCGATTAAGGCAAGCCTTGTTTTTTTGTTGCGGGTTAGCTTAACAAAAAAGTAAATGGCCCTGTCCCTTAGTTCGGGCAATTGCAGGGCTTCATCAAGCATTATGGGTACCAGCGTAGCCAGCAGTTTCTCCCTGAAATAGCTTTTAACAAACTCGCCACGGGTTACGTTTAGCTGCGTATCGTTCAGTATAAATATCTTTTCTTCGGCAAGCTGTTTAACTATAATGTTTTCATACAGGTTGTTAAACTTGCGTTCCTGCTTTACCACCAGGGTTTTAATCTGGTTTAATACCTTTTTGGGATTGTAACCTAAAATTTCCTTTGCTTTCTCATTCAGGTTGGCCAGGCGGCTTAGCGTTGCTACCCTTACACGGTAAAACTCATCAAGGTTTGATGAAAATATGGCTAAAAACCTAACTCTTTCAATTAAGGGGACGGTTGGATCGGCAGCTTCCTGCAAAACGCGCTCGTTGAAGTATAACCAGCTTATTTCCCTATTAATTAGTGGTATGTGTTTAATATCCATATATATGCCGCCTTTTCAGCCGGATTTTACAAAGCTGCTTATTTATTTGTTAACTTAATATTAACTCATTGCTATATTAAGTGTTTTTTGAAATAGGATTTTAATATCATGATCGGCTAACATCCAAAAAATCCTAAAATTCGGTTCCGACAATTACAATGATTAGCTTTGCAAAACAATTAAACCGCATAATTATGCCAACATTTGATATTGTAAGCAAGATAGACGGCCAAACGCTGGATAATGCCATTAACACCGCAAAAAAAGAGATCCTGAACCGCTATGATTTTCACGATTCAAAAAGCAGCGTCGACCTGGATAAGAAAACCAATATTATAACCATTGTTACCGAAAACGATATGCGCCTGAAAGCTATTCAAGATTCTATTATCAGCCGCATGGTTAAGCAACACCTCGACCCAAACGCGCTTGACCTTGATGCTGTTCAGCAAGCTGCATCGGGCAATATGATACGCAAAGAGTTAAAGGTAAAAGAAGGGCTTGACAAAGAAGCCGCGAAAAAGATCGTTAAGAAAATAAAGGATAGCGGCCTGAAAGTACAGGCATCTATTATGGACGACCAAGTACGTGTACAGGCCAAAAAGATCGACGACCTGCAGGCAGTGATCAGCTTATGCCGGACTGAGGATTTCGGACAGCCGCTGCAGTATATTAATATGAGAAATTGAGCCCCGCCCCGCGTCCTTGCGAGGCACGAAGCAACCCCACATGATGAGTCGCAAATATGCATGTTCGCTACCTGGCGCGTGAGGTTGCTTCGTACCTCGCAATGACGCTTTATTGATAAAAAAAGACCACCCCTTGCGGAGCGGCCTTTTCATCAAACTAAACCACTTATTATGAAAACAATCTTCAATATTATTTAACAGCTATCTCTCTTGTTTGAAATTTAGCTTCTTCTCTTTTTGCAACTATCAGCTTTAATATACCATCGGCATATTGAGCGTCGATCTTTGAATGATCTACAGTTTCGGGCAAGGTAAATGACCTTGTGAATGAAGTATAGTTATATTCGCGTTTGTTGAATTTTTTACCTTCTTCAACATTTTCAGCCTTCTTTTCAGCCGATACGCTTAATACATTTTTTTCAAGGTTGATCTTAAAATCTTCCTTTTTTAAACCCGGTGCTGCCAGCTCAATGTGAAATTCGTTTTCTGTTTCTGCAATGTTTACCGCAGGTACGCGTGATACCAATTTATCACCGTTTAATATCGTGTCAAATACATCATTAAAAAATGGATTTACACCGTAATTTTTTTGTCCGTTGTTGTTAAATTTTACTAAAGTCATTTTATGATCCTCCAAAGTTTTTTCTTTTGTTAACTTCGTGAGTGATTGTTCAACTGTTGTACCAACGCGATAAAATGGTATTTTAACAGACATTATGACGGTTAACATTCATTTACGCCCGACTTTTTGACACTTTATGACTGAAAATATTAAGAATTATAAATACAGAACGCTTATCCCCATCCGTTTTTCTGATATGGACGCTTTCGGGCATGTAAACAATGCCGTGTACTTAACCTATTTTGAAATTGCCCGATCTAACTACTGGAAAGATATTGTACAATGGAACTGGGACGAGAACGGTATTATTTTAGGCCGTTCGGAGATAAATTATTTGAAACCCATTTTGGTGAACGATGAAATTGCCTGCTATGTGCGTACCACCCGCATAGGTAACAGCAGTTTTGATGTAATGCACGTACTGGTTAAAATAACCCCCAACGGCGAGGAAATTTGCACCACAGGCAAAACGGTTTGCATCAGCTATGATTATAACGCCAATAAATCGGTATCGATACCAAAGGCGCAAAGGTTAAGAATGATCGAATACGATGAGCCGGGACTGATATTGAATACGAATTGATACGCTGATCTGAAGTCCCCATCCTGAGGGTAAATATCAGTTGGACAAATTGTTATTTCTTAGGCTTGATCTCTAAGTTTTCTAACTTTTGCATGAACAAGGCACGCGCGGGGGCATCCAATGGAATTTCTCTGCTCAATAACCAAAAACTGTTACCGTTATTGCCGCCAATAGATGAGACTATCTTCCAGCCGTTTTGCGCCAACCACAAAAGGGTTTCATTACCATACTTAAAATGATACACTTTTTTAGGATCAATAAGCACTTTGGTCTTGATACTATCGGGTAGGATCTGGTCTAAAATATGAGATAGCTTATTATTATTAGTAGCATAATCCTGTGTATTGTAATTTATATTTCCATTAAAATCAACTGTACAAAAAATGGTTACCATCTTTTTTTGTGCAAATGCAGCAACAGAAAGAAAGGACAGGGTGAGAATAAATATTATTTTTTTCATTTTATAAAATAGAGGATTTAGGTACTGCAAGCAGGATAAGTAATTTCACAGCTATAAAGTTATCGTTTTCTAAGATCTAATACAACAGGCATCAACAGAAAGGTGATGATGAAAGTAGGATTGCAGGTGTTTCTGCGCCTGAACAAACACACCCCTCCACCCCTCTCAAGAGGGGAATCGCACATGCCCTTGCTTTTATACAATAATGTTTTGTTTTAAAACGACTTCACATCCGCCATCAGCAATAATTCCCTATCCAGCTTATTAATATTCTTGCGGTGGCCGGTTACCATAATGGCAGCCTCGAGGCAACTGCTATGCATACTTACTTTTAGCACGTTAACTTTAAGTTGATGCATTTTGATGCTATCTATCAGCGAAAGCAGCTTGTCATAATTGGTATCAGTAAATACGATGGATAAAAGCTTATCGTGGTGTATTTCATCTATGTAGTTTTCAAGGATACGGAACAGGGTTAATACCAATATCGTAATTACCGATGATACAATGGCTAACAGATAGTCCCCTGCCCCTACGGCCATGCCTACCGCGGCGGATGTCCATATAACTGCAGCAGTGGTGAGCCCGCTTACAGCTATGTTATCTTTAAAAATAACGCCTGCGCCTATAAAACCTATGCCGGTAATTACATTAATATTTACGCCCAAACCTGCCCGCTGCGCTATCAAAGTAAATATAGCCGAACCAAGCGTGATAAGTATAATGGTTCGGAAACCTGCTGTTTTGTTTTTGTATTGACGTTCAATACCTAATATACCGCCGCATAAAATGGCTACGGCAATTTTAACCAGATCGGCGTTGGCTATGTGAAAAAATTCTGCTGGCATTTAAAATATTTTACCGGGGTTTAATATATTATTTTTATCGAACACGTTTTTAATACCGCGCCATAACTCCAAATGTACATTGGTATATTTTATAGGCATAAACTCTTTTTGCACCAGGCCTATGCCATGTTCGCCTGATATGGTACCGCCTAAAGATACGGTTAGTTCAAAAATTTCGGCAATTCCATCGTTTAATTTATAGTTCCAATCGTTGTCGCTCATTGTTCCTTTAATAATATTCAGGTGTAAATTACCATCGCCTGCATGCCCAAAACAAACCGACTCAAAGCCATACCTGCCCCCTATTTCTTTTATTCCTTTGATCAATTGCGGCAGGGCAGCCCTCGGCACCACACAGTCTTCTTTTTTATAAACCGCGTTTAATTTTACCGATTCGCCTATGGTGCGCCTTATCTTCCATAGTTCGTCTTTTTTTGCAGCCGTATCAGCAAATAACACATCTTTACAGCCAAATCCTTCCAAAACTTTGTTTATCCTTTCGCAATCAGCAAATATCACCTCGTTATCGGTACCGTCAACCTCAATCAGAAGGAAAGCGGCATCATCGTCTTTCAGATCAAACTGCACACCGTTATATTGCTTTACCCACTCTATCCCTTTCCGTTCCATAAACTCCACAGCCGAGGGCACGATCCCGGCCCTGAATATGGCAGATACCGCCGCGCAGGCACTTTCATTGGAGCTGAATGAAGCCAGCATCAGCGCATCATTTGTGGGGTGAGGTATAAGTTTGGTTACAATTTTTGTGATGATGCCTAATGTACCCTCCGCGCCTATCATCAGCTGGGTTAAGTTATAGCCCGATGCATATTTTAAAGTATTGGCGCCCGTCCAGATAATATCGCCCGATGGTAAAACAACCTCTAAGTTTAATATGTATTCGCGTATGGTGCCGTATTTTACCACCCTTGGCCCCCCCGAGCCATGCGCCACATTACCGCCAATAAAACAACTGCCTTTGCTTGCCGGGTCAACCGGGTATAGCAAGCCTTTTTCGGCAACCGCATTCATAAATTCTTCGGTAATTACGCCCGGTTCAACCGTGGCCTGCAGGTTTTGCTCATCAATAGCCAATATTTTATCAAAGCGCTCCATTGATATCAACAAACCACCCATAACGGATAATGCGCCACCGCTTAAACCCGTCCCCGCGCCCCTTGGCGTAACCGGGATGAGATGCTCATTGCAAAGTTTTAATAACCGTGATATTTCTTGTGCTGAACGTGGTTTTACTACCACTTCGGGATAATAGCTCAGGTCTTCCGTTTCATCGTGACTATATTTCTCAAGGCCTGCATGGTCAGTAATCACCGCGTCATCGCCAACAATAGCTGTAATGGCTTTAAGAATATCAACTGTTATTTTGTTGTACATGCTATTGACTGAATGAGTGAGTTAGTGATGGAGTGATTATTTATGGAACGGATAAGCTAATGATGAAACTCACTCCATCACTAACTCACCAAATCACTCATTATTATCAATTATCACCACATTTGAGTGCCCTACTTTTCCCTTCAGCGGCGGATCCATTTTTTTTATGCAAACCCTGATACTTTTAACAAAAGGAAAATGGTGTTTTATAGATTCAAGTATGGATTGCCCTACCGTTTCAATCAATTTACGGGTATGCTTCATTTCATCACCGGCAATATTATAGAGCTGCTCATAATTTACGGTGTTGGCTATCTCGTCTTTTTTCAGATCGCCTGCAGGCATAAAGCTCACCGATATATCTACCAAAAAACGGCTTCCCAACAATTGTTCTTCGGGGTAAAAACCGTGATATGCAAAAAACTCCGCGTCGTTTAAATTTATTTCAACCATACATCAAATGTATTAAAGATTGAGTGAATACAAAGATTGAGTGAATGAGTTATGGAGTGAATTAAAATCATTAATTCACTCATTCGATAATTCAAAATTAATAGATTTGCGGCACCAAATTATAACGCCATGTCTAAAACTGATCTTTACGAATCGCCCGATTATTACCTGTTGGATGAATTGCTTACCGACGAACATAAACTCATACGCCAAACCGTAAGGGATTGGGTAAAAAAAGAACTTAGCCCCATCATTGAAGACTATGCGCAAAAAGCCGAATTCCCAAAACAACTGATAAAAGGCCTTGCCGAAGTTGGCGCTTTTGGCCCCACTATTCCCGTTGAATATGGCGGCGCCGGGTTGGATTATATGGCCTATGGTATCATCATGCAAGAAATTGAGCGCGGCGATTCGGGCATCAGGTCGGCATCATCGGTACAGGGATCGTTAGTGATGTATCCTATTTATGCCTACGGATCAGAAGAACAACGCAAAAAATATCTGCCCAAATTAGCATCAGGCGAATGGATGGGTTGTTTTGGGTTGACAGAACCCGATCATGGGTCGAACCCGGGCGGTATGACCACCAATTTTAAGGATAAAGGTGATCATTACCTGTTAAACGGCGCCAAAATGTGGATCTCTAACGCCCCATTTGCAGATGTGGCCGTAGTTTGGGCAAAGGATGAAACCGGAAAAATAAAAGGGTTGATAGTAGAGCGTGGCATGGAAGGTTTTTCAACCCCCGAAACGCATAATAAATGGTCGCTAAGGGCCTCGGCTACCGGCGAACTGGTATTTGATAATGTAAAAGTGCCAAAGGAAAACCTTCTGCCAAATGCATCGGGCCTTAAAGGGCCGCTTGGCTGCCTTAACCAGGCCCGCTACGGCATTGCCTGGGGCGCGCTCGGCGCTGCTATGGACTGTTATGATAATGCCCTCAGATACTCTAAACAGCGTGTACAGTTTGGCAAGCCTATAGCGGCCTTCCAGCTACAGCAGAAAAAGCTGGCCGAAATGATAACCGAAATAACCAAAGGGCAACTATTGGTATGGCGACTGGCTACCCTGAAGAACGAAAACAGGGCGACAGCGGCTCAAATATCAATGGCCAAACGTAACAGCGTTGAGGTTGCGATTAACATTGCCCGCGAAGCCCGGCAGATGCTCGGCGGTATGGGAATAACAGGAGAATATCCAATAATGCGACATATGATGAACCTTGAGTCGGTAATTACGTATGAAGGCACACACGACATCCATTTGCTGATAACAGGAATGGATATCACTGGTGAAGAGGCTTTTAAGTAGGATAATATTTTACCAATTAGGTAACAAATTAGTCCTGTTTGGAGTATAACTTCGCGAGAACTAAGTATATTTGATTGTTACCATTGGTTAAATGTCCCCTTATTACCTGCACAAAAACCGTAAGCCATATTTCAGAAACCAGATTTTCGGTTTCTTGTTAATTTTTGCGCTTTTTTTAGTTTCCTCTTCCTGTAAGAAAAAAGAAGCCGTCACCAACGGCGATTACTCCGATGCCTTTAATGCCATTTATCAAGGCAACCGGTTAACCGATGTAAAAAACGCGGAACAGAGAATGTATTACCTTGATTCTGCCTTTAACAATTTAAGCAAGCCCACCATTAACGACAGGTTCAGGTTTTATGCGTTACATTTTATGTACCATAAAAAAGCAACCCATAACGCAGGTAAAGAATTATTATACGCCGACAGCATGATAGCTATTGCCGGTAAGTGTATTAATGAAAAAGAATATATCCTTTTTTTTTCGGAAGCAAATTTTGCCAAAGGGGATGCTTATTTTGATGCCCATCAATTTAACGAGGCTTACAAATACTTTTACGAAGGATACTTTTTAGGCAAAAATCATTTAAACTACGAGATACTTGCCGAATACACTTATCGTATGGGCATGATCTCGTTCAAGCAATCCCATTTTAAAATCGCGGCCAATTATTTTAAGGAGAGCTACAAGCAATCACTTTATTATCTTGATAATTTTGGGTCATTTTATCAAAGGCAGGAATTGCTTAATGATATAGGCGAAAGCTACCAGCGTAACGGCGATCTTGACAGCGCTATGCTCTATTTTAATAAAACACTGGCCTATATTGATGAGAATAGCGATAAATATAAAGGCAAGGCCAATATGCTTGATGTGGCAAGGGCGGTAACCTATGGCGATGAAGGCGAAATAGCATACAACAGGGGCCAATATGCGCAGGCAGCCGGTCAGCTTAAAAAAAGCATAGCCATTAACCTGCGAAAATATAACGATAATTATAATGCCGAACTGGTTGAAATAACCTTAGGCCAACTCTATCTCGACCAGCACCAGGACGTTCTTTTTATTAATTTAATGCATGATATACATCAGCAGTTGGCGAGTGTAAAAAATACAGATGCCGAAACCAACTGGAACAAACTGATGAGTAATTACTATACACAAAAAAAGGACTTCAGCAGCGCCTTTAATTATTTCAAACAGTACAGCTCGTTAAAGGATTCGCTGGTTCAACAGTCTATCTCGCTAAAGGAAACCGATGTAAACCAGCAATTAGCCAATTATGATAAGCAATACCAGATAGAGAGCCTGCGCGATGATAATAAAACACAGCTGGTATATCTTTATTTAGCGGTTATATCTGCTTCAATGGCGGTTATTATCATCTTTTTGGTATACCGTAACTGGACAAGGTCAAAAAATGATGTATTGGTGGTGAGCACCCTGAACAAACAGATCAGCCAGCAAAAAAACGATCTTGAAGAAACATTAAGTGAGCTTAAACTTAGCAGCCAGGAAAAAGACAGGATATTACGTACCGTAGCGCATGACCTGCGCAACCCTATTGGCGGCATCGTATCATTAACCAACGCCATGCTGGATGATGAATATACCGAAGATCAAAAGGTATTGATAAAGCTGGTGAACGGCACATCGTATAATTCGCTCGAATTAATAAATGAGATACTGGAAGCAACCAACATAACCGCATCATCAATAAATAAGGAACCGGTAGAGATCAACTCACTTGTTAGCAACAGCGTTGAAATATTAAGCTTTAAGGCTGCCGAAAAAGACCAGCACATCATTACAGAGCTTTTGGATAAACCCCGTGAGCTATTTATCAGCCAGGAAAAAATATGGCGGGTAATAAGCAACCTCATCAGTAACGCTATAAAGTTCAGTCCGAATGATACCGCTATAAATGTAAAAGTAACCAACGGCAATAATGAAGTTAAAATATCGGTAAGTGATAATGGCATAGGCATACCTGATGACATTAAAGACGAAGTTTTCAATATATTTACCAATGCCAAAAGATCGGGTACTGCCGGCGAAAAATCTTTTGGGCTGGGCTTATCCATTTGCCAGCAGATAATTGAAAATCATAACGGTAAAATTTGGTTTGAGAGCAATGCAGGTTTAGGCACAACCTTTTACGTAAGCCTGCCATCGGCATAGCTGTTATTTATAGCTGTATCAGTAAAAATCCTCATGTTTAATTAGTTTTAAATTATTCTGAACAAGAGTAGGTTTAATTGAAGAATTTGTTTTAGCTTAAACGGTTGATTAAAAGCTAACTAATTAAGGCTTAAACCCCTGATAACACATGTTTTTTTCAAAAAACGGCAAAATTGCACAGTATCCCCTGCTGAAATGTGGGGTGATATATATTTTTTTCGCTTTTTTATCGTGTAACAGATCCTCAAATAACAGCACCCAAAACCTTAATTATGATAGGGTTATAGATTCTGCCCGGCTGGTATTTGATACAGGGAACCCCCAAAAGGCCATTCACTATCTCGATTCGGTAAGCAATAAGTACAAGAACCGTACACTGCTTCAAAAATTCCATTATTACTATGTTAATTACAACTTTCTTTATAATAAAAAGAAAGATAACGATAAAGCCATGCTTTATGCCGATAGCATGCTAAACCTGTTTGATACACCCGACAAAAGGTTGAAAAACACCTATTCTTTAGGTCAGGCTTACTTTTTTAAGGGTGATATATATTTTGATGAGAATAAATACGAGAACGCTTATCAATATTATTACCAGGGGAAAACCATAGCCAATAAAAGCCTTGATGATTGCACATTGGGCGAGTACAGTTACCGTATGGGAATGATCATGTATAAACAGGACCATTTCCGCGTTGCTGCGGCGTATTTTAAAAACAGCTCTATCCAAACCAATACCTGTGCATGGGGTTTCACATCTTTTTACCGCAGGCAGGAATTGCTTGACAATACCGGCTTAAGCTACAGTAAAATTAATGAAGCCGACAGCGCGATGATGTTTTATAAAAAGGCACTTAAATATATTGATAACGAAAGCAGGCAATTTAACGCACAAAAAAACCTGCTTGATGTTGCCAGGGGCGTTATTTATGGCAATGAGGCTAATGTTTATCTTAAACAGAACAATTTTAACCTTGCGGGCACCCTGCTTAAAAAAAGCATTAATATAAACCTGAGAAAAGGTAATGATAACAGGGACGCACAGTTAGCAGAGCTTAAACTAGCCCACCTTTATGACCAGGAAAACAAAATCGATTCGCTTATAGGGCTGCTAAAAGTTGTACAACTCCAGTTCGACAGTATTAAAAACCCGGATGCCGAAGCCGACTGGAATTTACTGATGGCTAATTACTTCAGCAAAAAAAACATACCACAAACCGCGTTTCATTACCTGGTTACCTATGATGCCTTAAAGGATACCATTACCAACCAGAACAAAATACTTAAAGAGGCCGATGTTACCCAGCAGATGAAACGGCTGGAAAAAAACTACGAATTTGAAAAACTACAGCAGTATAACAAAATGCAGCATTTTTATTTAAGAATAGCTTTTGTTTTCGGGTTGATGTTACTGCTTATCATATCACTCATCTTCCTTAACTGGCAAAAATCAAAGAAAAACATAAAAACCCTCGGGCGCTTAAATACCCATATAAACGACCAGAACTATCACCTGGAAAATGCTTTAACAGAGCTAAATTTAAGCAGCCGGGAAAAAGACAGGATATTACGTACCGTAGCGCATGACCTGCGTAACCCACTTGGCGGTGTCGCCTCCTTAACAAGCCTGATGGCCGAAGAAAGCGAATATACCGATGAGCAAAAAGAACTGATCATACTCATAAGGGAAACATCAAATAACTCCATTGAACTGATCAATGAAATTTTGGAAGCTACCGATAACACGCTGACAAAAACAAATAAGGAAAAGGAACTGGTTGAAATAAACTCATTATTAAGCAACAGCGTTGAGTTATTGCGTTTTAAAGCCGCGGAAAAGGATCAGCAGATCGTGGTGGAATTGATGGAAATACCGGTGGAGCTATACATCAACCGTGAACAAATATGGCGGGTTATCAGCAACCTTATCAGCAATGCTATAAAATTCAGTCTTCCCGATACGATTATAAATGTAAAACTTAGTGACGATGCCGGTACTGTTAAAATATCAGTTGAGGACAATGGTATTGGCATACCGGATAATTTAAAAGACAAGATATTTAACATGTTCACCGATGCCAAAAGGCCGGGTACAGCAGGCGAAAGATCTTTTGGCTTAGGCCTTTCCATTTGCCAGCAGATTGTTGAAAATCATGGCGGTAAAATATGGTTTGAGAGCGAAGCGGATAAGGGTACAGCCTTTTATATCACTTTGAATAAACAAGTTTAGCGAGACAAGAGCTATTTTATAAAATCCCCATACCAATGGCCCGATGCCTTGATAATACGTTGCTGGGTATCAAAATCAACATGTATCAAGCCAAAACGGGGATGATAGCCTTCGGCCCACTCAAAATTATCGGTGAGTGTCCATACAAAATAGCCGCTTACCTTGCAGCCTTCGTTTTTGGCTTTTAACACCTGCGCTAAATAATCTTGCAGAAATTTTATACGCTTGGGATCATCAACCCTGCCATCCTTCACTTCATCAGGAAAAGCCACGCCATTTTCGGTAATGTATATTTTTTTTAAGCCGGTGTATTTATTAAACTTTTTTAATATTTCATAAATGGCAGGTGGATAAACCTCCCAGCCCATATCTGTTAATGGTACGTTCCTGTCTTTTGCCTGCACCAGGCTCGCATAAATATAAGGCGTAAAAAACGAGTGTTTTACAATTTCGCGGGTATAAAGCTGGATGCCTATAAAATCAAAATCAAACTGCATGGCAATATCATCACCAGGCTGGTAATATTTCTCTAAACGCTTTACTACGGGCAGATCATCAACCGGGTAACCTAAACCCAGCACAGGTTCAATATACAAGCGGTTAAGTAAGGCGTCAATCCGCTTAGCGGCGTTTACATCTCTTACATTATTGCTCCGGGGTTCAATATAAGAGCATGAAAACGTGGTGCCAATTTGAGCGTTGGGCAACATCTTGCGCAAGATCCTGCCACCTGCGGCCATGCATAGCACGGCATGGTGCACGGCCGGTAAAAAGTTTTTAAGCCCTGTTTTCCCCGGCGCATGAACACCGAAAAAATAACCTGTGCCCACAAATACCGATGGCTCGTTCATCACCATCCAATGTTTTACCCTATCGCCAAAGCTTTGCGCGCAAATGCGTGTAAACTCGCTGAACCAGTTAATAATTTCGCGGTTTGTCCAGCCGCCTTTAAGTTCCAGTACTTGCGGCAAGTCCCAGTGATAAACGGTTATCCAGGGTTCTATACCCTGTTTCAGGCAGTAATCAATAACACGGTTGTAATGATCAATGCCCGCTTGGTTTACCTTGCCAATACCATCGGGCAATATGCGCGACCAAGCTATAGAGAACCTGAAATTTGGAATATTGAGTTGTTTGACGAGGTCGATATCAGCCTCATAACGATTATAAAAATCGCAGGTCACATCGGGTTTATCGCCATTGCGTATGGCACCTTTTTTTGCGGAAAAAACATCCCAGATGGATTCGCCTTTGCCATCCTGTGTGCATGAGCCCTCTATCTGCAGCGCGGCTGTAGCTACACCCCAAATAAAATCATCGCCAAAAAGTTGTTTGTTAAGATCGGTGTGTTGCGTAGTTAGTTCCATTAAATTGAGCCAATGCCAAGCCCAAATTGTGCATTATAATTGTATAAAAGAAAAGTTTGCAACAAATTATCTTAGTGCATGAATGCCGAGCGCATGCTTCTCAGCATGATCCATTCAGGCAAAGCGCTTATAAATCTCGAAAAGCTTAATATAAGTTTCATAACCTTTAAATTTTAATTAAAGGTATAACACTATTGTATACTTATTGTGTTGGCAGTATTATGTTATTGTTAATAAGCATGTTATCAAACAAAATGTTATTTCGAACCTGCAGCGATGTATAGTGATTTGGAAACAGGAGAGAAATCTTGTAAAAGCGATAGGCAACCTTACATGTTGTATAGGTTTTCTCCTCGCCCTATGCGTTACCCCGGGCCAGCTCGTCAAAATGACATAGGTTTAGAGTTGTTTAAATAAACGGCGTTTAATATTTAATTTTGCCAGATGAAAAGTCACTTTTTAAACCTTTTTAATTACGATAAATACGCCAACCATCTTATTGCTGATACAATAGCTAAGGCAGGTTACCCGTTTAAACCCGTACAGCTAATGGCGCATTTATTAACGGCCCAGCAAATTTGGTATAGCCGGTGTATAGATTTGCCACCTGTTGCCCGTGCATTGTGGGCCGATGATAATGAGCCTGCGGATATCTCCGCAGAAATAATTGATGGTAACCATAAAGCGTGGATAAGTTATATTGATACACTTGAGCCTGCTGATTTTGAAAAAATAATAGCTTATAAAAGATTGACAGGGGATAGTTATACCAATAAGCTGGCAGATATTTGCGCACATGTAATTAACCATGGCACCCATCACCGTGCGCAAATTGGGCAGCATTTAAAACTGGCCGGGATTGAAAATTTACCAAATACCGACTATATAGCCTTTATAAGATAATAATACTGCTTAAATTGCGCCCATAATTTATAACGAATGAAAAAACTGTTTTTGCTCACTATCATAGGTTTTATGCTGGCTTCGTGTTCAGATGATAAAGCCCGGGAAAAAGCGCTTTTAAATGAAATAATAAAAATGCATGATAAGGTGATGGTTGATGACAACATCATCATGAAAAATAAAATGCAGTTAAAACCTTATGCGAATGCAACTACTCCAATAAAGGATTCTGTTGCCAGCTATACAAAACTTTTGGATAATGCCGATGATGAAATGATGACCTGGATGAATAAGTTCAACCCTGATTTTACCGGAAAATCGCATGATGAGGTAATGACTTATTTAAACACCCAAAAAGCGCAGATATTAAAGTTAGATTCACAGCTTACCAGCACCATTACGGCATCAAATAATTATATTATAAAACTTAAAACGAAATGAAGCAACTAATTGGCGGTTTTGTACTGGTGCTGCTGTTTGGCGCATGTAAATCAAATAATACGGTAAAAATATTGCCTATATATGGCAGCAGGCAGGCGGTTACAAAAACGGTAAACGGCCAGCAGGTTACAGATACGGTATACCAAACCATACCCGCCTTTACTTTTGTTAACCAGTACGGCGATAGCACCGGAAGCAAGAACTTACAAGGTGATGTATATGTAGCCGATTTCTTTTTTACCACCTGCCCTACTATTTGCCCGGTTATGCAGCGCAATATGCTGAATGTTTATAACGCGTTTAAGGATACGGCAGGTTTTAAGATCATATCTTACACCATTGATCCAAAGCATGATACAGTACCTGTGTTAAAAAAATATGCCGATAAGTTAGGGATAAGCGGCAATAGCTGGTGGTTTTTACGAGGCGATAAAGATATAGTATATGATATGGCCGCGAAAAATTACCTGGTAGCAGTTAGCCAGGATAGCACTGCGGCAGGCGGTTATATACACCAGGGCTATTTTGTATTGGTTGATAAGCAAAAACGCGTGCGCGGGGCGTATGATGGCACCGATATGAAACAGGTGAACCAGTTAATTGATGATATTAAAACGCTAAGGGCAGAGCCTGCTGCCAAATAATGAAGCTTAAGATCATCGGAAGCATCTGCCTGATATTTGTTGCACTTGTCTACTCGTGCCAGAGCGATGCATCTATTGAATTTAACCGTTACTATTCATCGGGCAATATGGTATATCAAAACCATTGTCAAAACTGCCACGGCGCAAAGGGTGAAGGCCTTGCAGACCTGATACCCCCGCTAACAGATACTGCCATGTTAAAAAACTATAGCATAGCGCTGCCCTGTATCATAAAAACCGGATTAAAAGCGGAGATAAAGGTTTCGGGAAAATCATTTGATGGTGAAATGCCTGCTGCAAACCTCAGCCCTATTGAAATTGCACAGGTGGTAACATATGTAACCAACTCATTTGGCAATAAGCAAGGCTTAACCAACAGCGACCAGGTTGGGGTTGACTTAGGTAAGTGCGGTCAATAAAATAAAGATCTGTTATGCTTAGATAACAATCCTTTTTCCCTAATCACTAACCTCCAATCACTAATCACTAAAAAACAACTAATCACTAACCTCTAATCACAAATCACTAAAATACCTATCTTTACACCGCAAAACGTTCTATCGCTCGTGCCGACACTATCGGTGCGGGAGGAAAGTCCGGGCAACACAGAGTATCCTGCTTCCTAACGGGAAGGCGCCGGCAGCCGGCGACAGCAAGTGCC
>Ga0302300_1000258_pt1 | contig 42078 bp, 62 predicted proteins | sample III_Palsa_E1_1_FD_198756 | JGI IMG/M metagenome (GOLD analysis project Ga0302300, IMG submission 198756) | Peat permafrost microbial communities from Stordalen Mire near Abisko, Sweden - III_Palsa_E1_1 | ecosystem: Environmental > Terrestrial > Soil > Palsa > Peat permafrost | place: Sweden...
GAGAGAGAAATGACGTTTTTAAGTTTTGTGATGATAAGCATTAGCTTATTTATATATGGAATGCACGATTAAGGTTTTGGTGGTGGAGTCGCTTTACCTGTTTTTTTTGCAGGTTTATTGATTAAATCAAATTGTTTTTTTGTGCTGTCAATGAGTGATTTTTTGAAGTTTTTAGAGGTCATATAATAGGCTACTGTACCAACACCTAATGTTGTTTTGATAGGTGCTAAAAAGAAGGCTGGTACAATCCCAAGACCAACACCTTTTTCAAATTTATGCTTTAGATTCTTATGACTTTTCAAGCCCTCTTTAAACCCCGAAGCTACTTTAGATAAATCATGCGCTTGCTTATAGTTTTCTGGTGTCAAAAGTGTTTTCATTAAAACATCTGTTTTAGGATCGGCAAAAACTTCTGCGATCTCTGCTAAGTCAATTTCTTGTTTTTTTGGACCTTTATATAAACATTGTTCTACTTTTTTACGCTCTAGATTTTTAAGTAAATTCCTACCCTGTTCAGTCCCTTTCAGTGTATTGCGGACTAAATAAATACCTTTAGGGGAATTCATAATTTTCAAGGTCTCACTAAAGTCTGAATCAGAAAGAATATCCTCAAGGATTTTTTGTCTAAGATTACTTTTATAAACTTCTTCCGGTGTGTTAAATTCCGAAGCTGTTTTCTTTATTTTTTCTAAAGTTTTCGATAATCCTTTTAATTCTGGATAAAAAGGTTCTAATTCTCGCGTTTCCTTAATTACTTTATCAGTAATCTTTGAAGCCAATTCTTTGGGACTCGTAGCTTTTAATGGACCTTCTAAGACATCGGCTAGTATTTTACCTTTTAGATCATTTAATGCCGCGGTTTCTCCTACTGATTCTGCGAAATCTGAGAATTTTTTAAGATATGAAGGATTGTTTCTTATAGCGCGATAAAACTGTTCATCCGTCATGTTGTGGAGCTTTTTCATAATCGGATCTTGGAAGAATTGGGCTTTTTCCCTGAAAAGCGCATTAGCTTCTAAAAGCGGTTGAAGATGAGGTTTATTTGATGCCGCCGAGTCCATAATTGAACGCATTTCATTAGCCACAGGTTCTAAAAGATTAACCAATGTGGGATGTTCATAGCTAATCGTTTTATTCAAATCCTGAATATTTTTTCGAATATCTTCAAGTTTTATATTTGGCTTTTCTAAAATCACTTCACCTGTAACTGGATGAATGGTTTCTTTAAGTTTAAAAAGAGTATTTATTTCTGATAAAACCCCTAAAGCTTCTTTACGCTCCGCTCCTTTAAAACCTTTAGATGATAATTTTTTTCTAACTTCTTTAACCTTTTTTTGTAAATTATCATATTCAGATGAAGACGGCCGAACTAGATCGTTAGGATTGAATTTAACTTGATCATAAAGGGTTTTATATTTGTCGGTAATATCTTCATCATATCTCTTAATAGCTGATGTCCCAACTTGACCTGTTTGATGTTTAGGAATATCTAATTGTGGCACTGCGGATTCAAAAAGTTGTGGAAGCATATTATTAAATTGTTGTTCGCCAAGTTGCTCTTTTGATGAAATAACTTCTAGACCTTCATCTATTGACATTGAACTAATTACGTCGTCAACGCGTGCTGTCATTTCAGTGGTAAAGTTTTGTAGAAGATTATTAAATTTTCCCGCGCCGAAGAAAGAATTTTGAGAAATACCCTCTAAAAGGTTGGGTAACCCTCCTTTATAAAGCGCTTGTAAGGGTATATTTTCTATAGGCATTTTTAGATCATAAGCCGCGCGCAAGGTGGGGACGTTTAGATTATCCGGATTGTTGGTAATTAGCTTCGCAGCCAGATCATTGACGTTATTTATAGCTTCTTTTCCACTCGATATTAATTTACCTTTCACATTTATAGGGGCATTTTTTTGAGGTACTTTACCTATCATTAAAGCCATTACACCTCGTTGCTCAGGAGATAAACCTGCTTGCTCCGCAACATAATCAAGACCGCCTATAATAGCTCCAACAGGTCCGGCCGTTCCAGCTCCAGCGGCAACCCTTTCCGAAAACTGCCCAATTCCAGTTTGAGGAGGGTTATATTCACCTCGTAGCATTTCTAAGGCTTGGTCAAATGAATATAGATTCTCTTTAGAAAAATCTTTAAGACCCGAGGTTTCTGCTACCCAATCGAAAAATTTAAGCGGGGGTTCAACTAGAGATCTTAAACCAATATTCCCTTCTTCAAAAAATCCAGGGTTCTCTCCTCCATGAAATTCTTGAGATGCTTTAACAATATTGCCAGGAGCATTTATAATAGAATGAGGTAAAGACAACAGAGCTGCGGGAATAGCTGTAGTAATAGCCTCACTAGATTCTTTTAATGATTCTGAAACTGGATTTCTTCCTGCAATGGTTTCAACCGCATATCCCAAAGGATTTTGACTTAAAGTGCTAAATGCGCTCTGAAGCATTGTCTTAGGAGCCTTGAAATTCAATCCATATGTTTCTTTCGCATGATCTTCAATTTGTTTTACTGGAACTCCAGCATTTAAAGATTGTTGATATTTTTCTTGATATTCTGGAGTGGTTTTTATTTTCTCAAAAATCTCTTCATCTGTAGCACCAGCTTCTTTAGAAGCTTTAATTTTATCTTGAAAATTCGGTGTCATGGATTTCCCCAGATTGAATCAAGCACTTCTCTATTTGCCTGATTTTTCTTAGTAGGATTCAAAATATTAAGAAGTTGTTTGTTAGTTTGTGCCAAAACCATATCAGCATATGGTTTTAATTCTTTTTGCACTTCAATATCAAAGTTTGGACCAGGAGATTTTCCTAAATCGAAATATTCTTGACGTTTTTGATCTACAATATCTCTTTCTTTTTGAGCAATTCTATTTTCCATTAATGCTGAAACCATTAAACATTCGGCTGCTTTAGGGCTGTCTTCTGCTGTTGCAATACGTTGTTGGAAAGTTTGAAATTCAAAATTAGATACTTTACCCTTAACTATATCACCAATTCCAGAATATTGAGATTTCATTGCAGCATTAAACGCTTTGGATCCTGGATCAGCTAAAGCAGGGTTATCAAATTGTTTTGCAAGCCAATTTCCGACTTTAAATCCAGTGGCTCCTTGCTGATGTAAAGTCATACCTTCTTCTATACCGCGAACTTTTTCATCGGCTGCGCGACCTTTTGTTTCAACCCCAGAAATATATTTATCTGTTCTTTCTGCTGCTAACTTTTGAGCTGTAGGTTCATATAAAGGTTGTTCTTTTTTCTTTAGGGCCAAAGCACGAGCGGTGGGCACATCATATACTTGTGAAAGATCTTCTAATTCTTCTTCGTCGTAATCGCCTGTTTCTCTAAGAAGTTTTTTTACAGATTCTTTTTCACGAACTCTTTCTTGATTTTCAGTTTCTGCTTTATTTTCTTTTTCTATCCGATTTAAAGCATCACTCCTAAGGTTGCGTAATTGTTGGCCTAAACCTTTTTCAGCACCTTCTGCTTCAATAATTTGGTCATCTGTTATTTGTGAATAATCAACCTGTTGACCTTGCTTTCCTCCTGAAATACTATCAAAAAAGCTTTTTCTTCTATTCCCTTCACCTTCTTTTTGCTTTCCTTGCATTGCTATTTCAAAAGCTTTTTCTAAGATTTTGGGATCGTTAATATCACTAAGATCATATCCAGTGAGTTTGCTGATAGCTGCTTTTTGTTTTTTTTGTTGTTCTTTAACTTCATATTCTTGCATCAATTGAGAACCTTGTTCAAGACCGCGAGAAATCGCGCCACTTAGTTTTTCACCGCGAGTAGGTTGTCTTTCAGGTGCTCTTAATATCTGTACCATTTAAATCTCCTCAATCGAATCCTGAACCAACGCCATAACCTAATTTAGCACCTGTTAATGCTCCAGCAGGTCCACCAAGAAAGAAGCCACCCGCTCCCCCTAACGCGGCGCCACCAACACCACCCCAGCCCCCAGCACCACTTGATTGCTGTTGCTTTTCAGCAAGGAATTTCTCTTGTGGTCTTTGTCCTAGAAGTTGATTGCTTAAACTCATCAAATCCTTCAATGCGTTTTGTTGTAGGCTTTGACGATTAGCTTGGAGGCTCTGGGCAAAATTAGAGGCGTATGATGATGCTGAATTTTGAAATCCACTACTCTTTCTTGAACCCGTTCCACCGATTCCACTAAACCTTGACGCTAACCTACCTATTTGCTCGTTAAACTGTCTATAGGCAGGTTGTTCTATCTCATTAAAGATATCCTCATCGCCGCCCGCTAAACGCGATAGGTAACTATCTGGGCCTAGATGACCGAATTGTTGTTGAAAAAGCTGTTCTTGTTCGGGGGTGTAATTGTTGAGTTGACCCTTTCGATAACCCTTAGGTATGATATCACCAGTAGAGCCACCTCTTTTAAGTGATCCAGTATTATCTCGCATTCCAGTAAAGCCACCGAGAGAACTTGTCATAAATAACCTCATTTTATGTGAAGTTTATCAGTATATTTTATTTTTTACTAATACCATTCCAAAACAATAATTCCTGAAACCACATTAGGCGAAGAAGCACCCACGGAAATCACTATGCTTGGAGGTATTGTTGTTTGATCTACCCTTAAATCAATATTGTGAGCTGCCGCTACGGAAGCATAAGGAATAGGTCTATAATCAGGTAGATCGGTTATGCAAGCTCCATAAATTCGAGTAAATTGAGTCAACTGTGTAATATTATCTGGAATATTTATCAATGTTCCCGCTGCTATAGCTCCAAATGTATAAACTTGTCGAAAAGTTTGAGTTCTTTTTGAAGTAAAAAAATAAGATTCACCCGTTATTGCTGGCCTATTCGTGGGAAAAATAGAGATAGTACGGTCATTAACCGCATTCGCGACATCCACATAGGTTTTATTAACCTCTACGGTAAGTTGGAATAGATCTTCTGGAAACTCTCGTGAGGTTCGTAGATATGGCATTGTATTGACAACGTTATTCATGAGAGCATCCAACTTGGCGACATGTCAAAGATAGCTGCATGGAACTCAATTTCAGCAAATTGGCATACTAAATTGCCATTAGCATCTAAACCTCGCATTTGGGCATCTGAAAGAGTTATCCCAAGTTGAATCGTGTCGCCTATCATAGAGGTATTCATTCTATGCCAGATTTGTTGTTGGGTATTATTTGAAGTCCCATTTAAGGATATTGCTGTCAATTGATGAAGGTTTGTATTTGCTGGAGTTAATCCAAGGTTTGTACTTTCCCTGCATGTATAGACAATGGCGCTATAGATCAGACTATTATTCATTGATGTTGGATCCGGAATAATAGTTCCGGCATTCCAAGGGGTAGAATCATCTTGGCTTAGATAAATATTAACCGTTACCTGTGCATTTACTGTCTGAGTGAATAGATATTGCTGAGGACCAAGCCTTGTCTTTCGGGCAAATTGCCATGATGTTGGGAATTGCTTTGTCTGGATGAAAGGAACATACATTCGTGTGATAATACCACCGCCATAATATGTTTCAGGAATCAAAGCAGGATTAACCATAATATTGTTCGCATCTATCACAACGCCAACAGAAAATATCTTTCCATTCACTTGCGCTGCATAACTGGTGGTATCAGGCAATAAGCTATCTAGAACACCTGTGATAATGAAATAGTCATTTACGTTTAGGCCGTGATTAGGAACTGTGATCGTGCTATTAACAATATTCTGAATTGAAAGCGATGGTTCCTCGCTAGTTTCATTTTCTTGATTTCTAAGAAGGATAAATCCTTGCTGATTGCCACCAATCACAATTGGTTGAAGAAGCGTTCCTCCCCCTGTATCCCATGAACCATTCCAAGCATTCCACGATGTAGCTGGAAGATCATTCCAAGTTAAACCAGTCTTCGGCCTAAAAGAACCATAAGTTGTATAAGATTCATTGAAAATGGCCCATGAATTGTCTCTATAGTTATATTGTAGAGTCTGATTAGGAAAGGCATAGAATGAGGAATTATCCGAATTAGCGTTATAAGTAAAGTATACCCATTCATTGATAAAGTCACGTTGTGAACAGAATCTTTCAGGTCCATTATTTACAAGTTGCATTTGGAAGATTTGATCTGGGATGTCTAAATCAAAGCGTTTAGCATTTGTTTGACCTGTGATGATGTATCCGCGATTACCCCTAGTCAACACACCTTCATCCATATTGATGGCAGAGAAGGTGCTCCCTGAGCCTAATTCAGAATTGATGATAAAGAAGGCAAAAGGAATGATATCATTGCCCGTATAGAGAAAACGAGCTTGCTTTGTCGAGAAACCTATAATCAAAGCGTCTTCATTTGGAGACATTGTATTAATCGGCAAATCAACACCGGCAGTTTGAAAACCGCCAAAACCTGTTTGATCTTCAAACCATGCACTTGGTGTTGCTGTTTCTGCGGGTGGATCGGTTGTTAATCCTGGAATTAAAATCTCTACAAATCCCGGAGGAGTTACAGGTGGATTTGTCGGAGTGTCAGCCGTTGCAACTGGACTATTAGTATAGGAAACATTGTAATAAGGAGTACCGTTTTGACTATAAATCACCGTATCTTGAAGATATATCGGTGCACCTGTTGATGTCTGAATGACTGGCCCAAAGAAAAGTAATCGATCCTTGAAGGGGTAAATCATCCTCGCGCCCACAAGATAGTACTGGGCCGCTGGAAGACCTGCTATCGAATAAGCAAATTCGGATAAAGGCGGCATGAAATTTACCCATCCAAGAGGTGAACTTGGCAAAGGAGGATTGCCCCCTGTAGGGTCGCCATCATAATATCGAATAGGGTTAACGGCTGGATTTGAGGTATTGGTTAAATATTGAATTATTCCCGGTGTTAATGTACCTGATGCTATCGTTGCAAAGGGGAATTTGATTGTAATTGTATTAGTTCCACCGGGATCTGATGCTGCCGTAACATATCCAGTCTGAAAATTCAATCCTACATTTGGAGTCCATTCATTTGCGAAAACAAAATCACCTATTACCAAAGGACAATTTGTTATAGTCAATGTTATGGTTGTTGCTGTGCTTGAAACGAAAGTTATTGTACTCGCTGGAGCAAATTGCATTCCGATAGTCGTTCCTGTAAAAGGAACATCAATACCATTGGTCGCAAACATTGCACCTTGATAGTTTGTCGTCCAAAATTGCTGATAGTTATTTCCAGACCAGTTTACCGGGGTCCATGTCGTTTTACGCACATAACCGGGTAGAAAAGTCGGATCTAAGGCTGGATTCTTATAAAAACTAACGTCCCAAATTGGATAAGGAAAGGTAGTAGAAACATTATAGGCATATTCTGTATCAAAGGCGACTGTGCCGGGAAATTGAATCGCATTAGGCGCAAAGTCTTCTAATCCCATAACAGGCAACGATGGGTAGTAAATAACATCTGTATCAGCAATTGAACCCGTGATTGTCAAAACGCCTGTGGAAAGAACTAATGTGCCTGATCCAGTACCATTAGTGATTAGTGTCACAGTGCCACTCATGCCGCCGGGATCGTAGAAAACATCACTTCCTATGACAAATGAAGATAGACCCTCTCCTATTGGATGCGGTGAAATAGTGATTGAGAAATCCCCAGACCCATCTGTTTCACCCAAAAACCGATTAAGACGGCCCAGTAATGTAGTTCCACGCTTGCGTTTAACTCTTCCACGCCATTGATAGGCATTAATTAAAGAGGGAAAGTTATCGTTATCAATGACGAATGGGGTCCGATCTGTTCTTAAGCCTTTTTCAATAGGCCCAATGACTAATTTTTCGCCCATTAATTACCTATAGCTGACCAGTAAAAACCAGTGTAAGAAGTTCCTGAACCACCAGTGAATTGCCATGTAAAAGCTGTTTTAGATGGTGTTCCAGTAACTTCAACAATATTAGCTGTCCCAGAAGTACCCTTCATGGTGATTTGAACATTAAAACAATTATTAGGAAAAGCAATGTTTGCTATGGCAAATGTGACTGTGCCTGTGTTTGATGCAAAGGTTGTATTTACAATCCCCCATTGAACAATGATTCCTCCGGGCAGATATGAATAACCATTTGTTCCCGGAGAGGGAGTTATTCCTGTTGCAGTCAATTGCGATATAATACCTCCTGAACTTTCATAAAAAAGTTCCAGATCACCTGATACAGTTTTTGTATAAACTTGACCTGCATTTGCTGGCGAAGTAATTGGTGAAGGATCAGAATTGCTTGCAATTTGAGGGATGCGGATTACCTTATGCCATCCACCTAAAGCATCATTAAACCCATGATGATCTATTGATACCCATTGTGCTATCGCTGCTGCGTTAGTCTGCATCGTGCCCACATCTGCTGATGGAGCATTAGGAGGATTTGGAATCGTTCCATTATAGGAAATTGTCGTCATATGGTACTTCCTCCAAGTCCGTTAAACCCGGACTGACCTTGATTAATTCCAGCACTGTAGATTGTCTGTGTTCTTGTTGAAGTAAATTGTCTTTGACTGCGCTTCCAAACAAGCATCTCTTGTTCTCTAAAAAATGGCTCATAAAGGTTAAGTTGCTCTATATCTCCAACATCGCTAAGAATCTTGCGTGCTGCTCCTCTTGCTATATATTCAGCCATATACCCAAACTGCAATGCTTGGCTCTGGTTGAAGAAAGCTGCTGGACTAAGATAAGCATCCAACTCAACGAGATATTGCGTATCTGGGGGGCTTCTAAGCGTAATTGTGTTATTATAATAGAGTAGTGATCGAGGAAGACCGCATTCGAAGAAATAACATTGAGCACTAATATCTGCACCTAATGGAATCGCAGTCGGAAAGAACACATTTGTTGCAACACCAGTAAGGTAATTTATTGTATTCTGAGTGGTTGTATAGGCTTGTGGTAGTGATCCCCCATTAGCTAAAGGCATATTCCCAAATGGAGCCATCCCCGGATTCATCAAAAGACCAAAGTTGGCATAATTTGTCCCACCATCTTTCAAGAATTGTCCGGAATCGGAAACAACAACATTATTCCCATTTGCATCTACTGAGGTTAAATAGACTGCTGGAAATGTATTAGCGACAGGAATAGCAGGATTTATCGTGGTTGCAAAGATAGGGTCTTGAAAAGTACCTGAACTATAAGCGTTAGCTATAACCCCTGCAACATCAACATGGCCTCTTAAAATATATTGAAAAGGTGGATTAAGAGGTGCAAGGTTATTAGGAGCGACAGGGAAAGCAAGAGTATATGGGCCACTAGTTCCATTTCCGACACCTACAACATTCATTTGTTGAATTATATTAGGCCAAATATTGAAGAATGAATTCTTTTGTGTCTCAAAAGGCACTTGGATTCCATCAATATAAACTGGACCAAAAAAACCTTGGTATACTGGATAATAACTAATATCTTGAGATGAAGGCGCTCCAGGTGTTTCACTCTGCACACTATAATAAGGCATATTATATTGGTCGACACCCGGAGTTGTCTGAAATTGATATTTAGTCTTCAAATCAAACAACTGAATCCGGGCATCGACATCCATAATCCAGAATCTATTAATATAATCTATAAGCAAATTATCAGTTATAACCGCATTAGATGGGGTCTTTATGATTCTGCGTATATAGGTAATAATATCCTGGAGTAGATTCATTAGAAGCCACCTGTTCCTATAAAGATAGATTTACGAGACGAAACTGGTAAAGCATCAAGACGTTGAACAATATTATCACTGACCATTGTGCCAAAATATTCTGCCGTCCCATCTCCTCCAGCACTTCTACTTTGATCCATGCGTAATCTATGATAAGAAGCACGCTTGATTTGTTCAGCTAAATGTCTTGGTCCCCAAACCGGCTTATTTACTGGAACTTCCCAATATTCCGCTGGCATTCCTGGATATGGTTTTGTCCAGATTTCAATATTTTCGCCGATAATTTCTTTGTTTTCTGCGATAAATTGGACGAATTCCATTGCAAACTTCCAATCAGCCCTATATTTTTCGTTAAACTTTTCTTGACTTCCGATAGTTTTCTTAGGCTTTAAATAAATATCCTTTGATTTAGCGAGATCTGCTTGTGAAAGAAGTGTCTGTTGTTCTGTTTCTAATTTAGGCGCTTCATTCATGCGATCAAGTGTTAGTTCTTTAACTTGATTATCGAATGCTTGAAACTGTTCTTCTGCTTTTTCTAAGCCATTTATGTCAGGTTTTTTTGCCATTACGCACCTATGTTGGTGAAATATTAATAAAGCTTCCTGGAATTATCGTACTTGTTGCACGAGGTCCATTTGCGTTTATCGCCCCTGTATTTACGTCAGCTATTGCCACAATCTGAGGTTGTTGCGATAAAGCAGCATTTATAAAAATATTAGCATACTGTGAATTTAAATTTATAATTACTTGATTAGCAGCGGGTTTTGCTATGACAATCCCTATCATTTCATTCAATTGCGTTGAGCCATAACCATTAGGAATCAATAAACGGCATTGCTGACCGATCACATAATTATTCGAAACCGAAGTGGTTACCGTGGTTGTCGTGCCAATCGAAAGAGCTGAAATAACGAATCTACTAGGTTGATAGTATTGAGGTGTTATAGGTGGGTTTTGGTAGGGAGGAGTCGGACTTGTTACAATTCTGCTTGGCATATGACACCTAAAGGGAGAGGATTTCTCCTCTCCCTAAAATGCCAACTTAAACTTTTAACTACAACACCTATTACGGGCTTGAGTAGTCTGAAAGATAAGCGCGCCAGTATATTTGGCTCGAAACTGTTACAATGGTTGTTTCAGTGATAACAGTTGGTGCTCCTGGCCCAATTATGAATCCTTGGCTTGTGTTATTCACAAATGCGCCTTGGATTGCTGGACCGTTGATCGTAGGAGTTGCACCTGGTGTGTTGCTACCATAAATATTTGGAGCTGGGTATAGCGCTCCGCCTGTATATGGCCATCCACCACTATTAATATCTCCAGCTGCAAATACCTGTGCAAATTTCAATCCTGGGAATGAAAGAAACGTAGGGTTAGCCACTGAAAATGCAGTGATTGCAGGTGTATAGTTAAATGTAAAACTTGTTGGTGTCGGTGTTGACACAACATAGAAATACTGTGGTGATGCAGGAATAGTCACATTAGGAAGTTCATTGAGCTGTTGTGCTCCATAAATTGATGGAATCCTAAATGCAATTTCTTGTCCTACTACAAAGTTGTGCGCTGCTGTTGTATTAACAGTAACGACACCACCAGTTTGAGTGATTGTCCAAGGAAATGCTACACCTGGCTCATAAAGAGTTGGGTATAGAATCTGCTTGAATGATGCCAATGTATTCAAACCACCAGTTGTAATAGCAGTTAAATTAGCTGCATTACCTACCCAACCGATTGTAAAGGTTGTAGTTGAACCTACTGTCAAAACTTCAAAAGGAATGCCAGCTAATGTCTGCATACCTGTAGAAGCTGTTTGATAAAGATTTTGGAAAGTAACCCAGTTTCCAGGTACAAGTCCGTGTACTGCTGTTGTAGTTACTGTCAAAGTTGTGGAATTTGTTTTAGCAATACCACCTGAACCACCTAGTAAAAAGGTAGGTCCATATTGAAGCAACTGACCAGCAGAAAAAGAACTAATCCCATTAGATTGGATTACGTCAAAAATTGTTGCAGTCCCAGAGCTATAACCTTCAACCATAGTTGCGTTATTGCCTGTAGAAGCATCAAGAAGACGGTTATCCCACCAAGCTCTTGTCAAAAGACTAGCGCCGGATGTTTTAATATTAGTGTAATTCCAAATCTCAACAAAGTCAGGTTGAAACGGTAAATTAATAACCGCTGCTGTCTGACTAGCCCCTGCTGTGAAATTACCTTTTGCAATTCTTGAATATTCAGCCATGATAAAGCCTCCTAGTAGTTAATTCCACTCAGACGAGTAGAAAGTACGTTCCGGATCGCTGTATCTTGTGTCAAAGCTTGCGCTTGAGCGAACTTAACCGCTAAAGTAGCATTTTGCGCCAACATACCTGAATAGTATGGATCACGATAAATCAAGTTCATGGAATAACCATCTTGATTAATGTGTGTGATCGCTTGCTTTCCACAAACCGTATTGTAATATACGTCTTGACCATTTGCCGAAGCACCGCGAGCTACTGGAGCCTCGGAGCTTGTCAGAATGCGCAAGTTATATACTGAACCCCATTCGCTCGGCAACGCGCTGGTATTATTTGGATAATTCCAGTTGTTGAATACCCCTTGACCAGTTAATGCGTCAAAATCTGACTGCAATTCAGTCGAAGAAAGCATAAAATAGGAACTACGAATAGGCCCCGTGCCGAAGCGATCCATGCCTTCGATACCTGACATGAACTTGTAGGCGTTATTTGAGTCTAGAGTAGTAGCTACAAGGCTAAAATCTGCTAGTCCCAAATTTGTTGGATTGTCCGTTCTATTACTTATTGACTTAAATAACCCTACAAACTACAATATGTAGCATGTACAATTCTACCGATCTTGCCTACACAGCTGGTTATATTGACGGAGATGGATGCTTTCACCTTAGAAAACAAGTTTTTAAAGGGAATAAGCGTCCTAAATATTCCGCCAAACTGATTATTTCTTCTGTTAATCCCGACGTTCTCCATTGGTTTAAGAAAACCTTTGGAGGTGTTGTTCGAGAAGTCAAAAGAAAATCTCTGCCCGACGGACATAAACGTCAGTACCATTTTATATTTGATAATAAGTCTTTCAAAGATTTTTCTACCGAGTTGACCAATATTTATTTGGTTGAGAAACGTGTAGAATCTGCTTGGTTTAGTAATTTTCTTTGCTGCAAATTTATTGAGGACAAAGAAAGTTGTATTGATGAACTTCAAAAAGAAAAGCATAAATTTGGTCTTGTACTGCCTTCTCAAAAGATAGAATTTGAAGATAGGAGAAACACTATCAAATTTACCGAATTGGATCTTGCCTACCTTGCTGGTTTTATTGATGCTGAATGCTGTCTCGGCATTCAACGTTACAAACCAAAAAAAAGACCTAATCACACTTATAAAATTCAACTTCAATGCAATAATACTAAATATCCATTCTTTAAATGGGCTCTTGAAAGATTTGGAGGGCAAATTCACTTTATAGAAAGACAAAAATCTATGGGACAAAGAGATCAACTTTGCTGGCGTCTCTCTGCTAAAGCTCTTCTGCCAATTCTTAAAGGAATTCAACCTTATATCAAACATAAACTTCCAGTTTGTGAGGAACTTATTAAATTCTACAAAACAACTGTTCCTCTCAAAAATACGATAAGTAGAAATAGTCCGCATTTCGCAGAATATTACCGTCCTATCCTTGAAGAGAGAGAGAGCATTTTTCATAAAATCCAAATCCTAAACAAAAAAGGTATTTAATTTAAGCGGGTCGGTCTTCTCAGCCGACCTCTCTATGTTTCCATAGAGTCTAGAGCACCGCATCACACTTTCGTGTGTCTTTCCGCTTGCTACGTTCACGCTGCAAGAGCATATTGCTCAGCTTGCGCCTTGTTGTCTTCACCATTACGTGGTAAGAGTTTCAAGTCCATCAGGAAAGATTTTACAACGGCAATAAGTCTACCGTTGGACCCCGCACCTGCCATAAGCTGGCTTGCAGCAGAAACGATATAATCGCGCAAAATCAAATCTTCAGCTTGCCTCATGGCAACTGCTAAACGCTCTGACACCCACGCTAAAACACCTTCTTGGTCTTGTAATATCACTTGTTCGTTGATGATACAACCTGTGCCAAAGAAAGCCATCTGAGCATCGATAATATCGCGCTGTGGGACCTGTGCAGGAGGGTCAATACCGCTGTTACCTAATTGTACGGTAGGCGGTTGTAGTGCGCGTGGGCGCATAAAGCGACATGTAGTTCCGCCATTTGCAGGCATACTAATTTTGTCACAAATCGTAATATAATTCCTTAATGTTAAGTTACTTACGTAACTGCCTAGTCATTTCTGCTAGACTCTCTATGTTTCCATAGAGTTCAGAGCACCGCATCAACTTATTTAAGCTGTCTCTTCGCTTGCTACGTTCACGCTGCACAGTTTCCTTGCTTGCGCCTTGTTGCCTTCAACTTCACTTGGTCAGGGTTTCAAGTCCATCAGAAGAGATTTTACAACCACAAATTACTTGCACATAAAACATAGATGCAATATAGTTAGGCATATGGTTGGGGTTGGAACATATAACATAGCCGGCGCAAGTGATTGCAGGATAAGTGGTCCCAAATTCCCTGTAGTCGTAATCGACATTATTACCTCGAAATTGAGGTTCTTATGATGTGGTGAACCGCGGACGAACGTACTACGTCCATTCTCATTCACATCTTGATGAAAGGTGCGATACTTTCTAACGCGACAACTATTAACGTATAGCTAAACGAAATTTTAATTTAACACATAAAGGTTTTATATGGCACCAAAAAAAACACATGGAATGTCTTATACAGAAGAATACGCATGTTGGAGATCTTTGAAAAATAGATGTCTTAATGCAAAAAACGCCCAGTATAAAGATTATGGAGGCCGAGGTATTACAATTTGTGAAAGATGGTTAAAATTTGAGAATTTCTTCGAGGATATGGGTAATCGTCCTAAAGATTGTGAAATTGATCGCATCAATAATGAACAGGGTTATTGCAAAGAAAATTGTCGATGGACAACTAAAAAGGTGAATGCTCGAAATAGGCGTTCTACTAAAAAACACAAAGTTGACACAAGTGAACTTGTTCAACAAGAACTTTTGGAAAAGATAGGCTGGACAAAGAATCAATTCCGATGGTTTTTTAAACGTTATGGCATTGAATGGATATTAGACAATTTTAAAAAGGGAACATTGCCAGAAAAATCAAACATTTCAGTAGATAAAGATGAGGTTATAGGAAAACAGTTTGGTAAATGGTTTGTGTTAAACTTTATTTCCTACATTCGAGGTGAAGGTAATAGATATTTATGTCGTTGTGAATGCGGTTTTGAAAAGGAAGTTGTGGGCTATTATTTGCGATCAGGAAAAAGTACAGGATGCCGTCGATGTGCATATAAGAACCAGGTAAATAAACCCATGCCAAAGAAGTAATCTACTATCAACACATTTCTTTTCTTTAACATAAAGTTATAAAATGTTATCATCTTCACTTAGCTTGCTTGCCGTAGATAAGAGTTACTTCGACTTGTAATCGAGCGGTCATTGGTTCGAGTCCAATATAATGCAGGGTTAGTCCTTGGATTGTTAGCTCAGTTGGTAGAGCGCTAAATTTCTCTTGTCGTTTGTTGCAGTAAGTTAACTTGTTTTGCTTGGCGTAGAATTGAGATACTTGGTGACATTGCTGTAAAAGGCAATGTCGGTTCGAATCCGATAGCCCGAAAGGGTGAAACTCAATTCGTTTGTTCCTGCATATTATCGCGCGATAGAGCAGTGGTTAGCTCATTTGGCTCATAATCAAAAGGTCGAAGGTTCGAATCCTTCTCGCGCTATTTGTCCTTGCCGTAGTTGAGGGTTACTTTGAGTAACATCATATATAAGTTCGAATCTTATTAGATTCTTCGGAATCTATAGGCTAATTGGTAAGCCAGCCCCTTAATGATTGTTGCAGGACTTTTACTTTGTCCGTGTTGGATGATGACGGTTACTTAGTGGTGACTTTCAGTTACCGAGTGCAAGCCTAAAGCTTGCACCTCGCGCCATATGCGAGGTCTAATACCCGTTATTAAATGTTACCGGACTTTTGTTTTGCCTATGTTGTAGATAAGAGTTACTTAGCTTGCAAAGCCCCGGATCATGGGTTCAAATCCCATCGCCCTTTCGAGGGTGTAGCTTAGTGTTTAAAGCGGGGACCGTTCTCTTATCGTTTGTTACTAGGCTTTTTGTTTCTTAACCTTAGTGTAGATTGCAGTTACTTTGATTTGCATTCAAAAACATACCTGCGATCGTTTGTTCTAGGTGATTTTATGAAAGTTAATGTTCAAAAGAGTGTTTTCACTCATCAAGGCGGAAAGGCTGTAGAAGTCAACGCCTACGAGCGCTTAAAGCGTACTATCATGGCTTGCATGCTTTTTGAAGATAATTTTTACGAGGAAGGCGTTAAGGCGGCTGATAGAATTGCAGAATTATCAAAGCAATGTACTACAGATCAAATATGTACTTTAGCCTTAGAAGCCGCCACAAAATATCATCTTAGGCATATTCCTTTACAAATGATTGTCGAAGCATTAGCGAAGAGAGATCATGGTAATGGAACACATATTATTTCAAATATAATTAATAAAATCATCACTCGCCCTGACATGATGACCGACCTTTTAGCTTTGTATTGGAAATCAGGGAAAAAACCTCTTTCAAATCAACTTAAACGCGGCCTAGCAAAGGCATTTACTAAATTCGATGAATACCAGTTATCTAAGTATAACCGTGATAATCCTATCAAATTGCGCGATGTCCTTTTTCTTTGCCACGCCAAACCTAAAGATGCAGATCAAGCCGAATTATGGAAGCGCTTAATCAATAAAACGCTTAAGACTGCCGACACTTGGGAAACTCGTTTGTCTGCTGGAGAAGATAAGAAAGAATCGTTCCAAGAACTGCTTTTTAAAGGTAAAATGGGCAAACTTGCAATTCTTCGCAATATGCGGAATATGCAGCAAGCGGGTATCGCTAAAGAAGCCGTCGCGTTTGAACTTATGCGTAATATGAAAGAAATGTTACCTTTTCAATATCTTGCCGCTGCTCGAGAATGCCCTCAATGGGAAGATATCATAGATCCTGCAATGGTGGCTTCTGCTTCGTTTAAACCTAAGATTGAAGGCAAAACATTCATCCTTGTTGATGTATCCGGTAGTATGGTTTATCCTTTATCTGCTAAGTCTACTATGACACGTATGGATGCGGCCGCAGGATTAGCAATCTTACTACGCGAGTGCTGTAATGATTGCGAATTCTACACTTTTAGTGAAAGATTTGTGCCAATTCCTAAGCGTCACGGAATGGGATTACGTGATGTAATTAAATCATCTCAACCTAATCAAGGTACATATTTAGGCAATGCACTTAATCACATCATCAAATCAGGTGCTAAGTGGGATCGTCTTATCGTCATTACCGATGAACAGACAGCCGACAACATTCCTAATATGCCCATGGGTAAAAATTACATCCTTAACATTGGCAACTATCAAAATGGCATTGGAAATAAGAACCAATGGACGACTATTTCAGGGTTTAGTGAGGCATCAATAGATTTTATCAGGGAATATGAAGCAAGCACAGAAGCCAAAAAAGAAGATTAATCTCCCTGCCGATACTGAAGGATTACCAGTTGCACCATTGGGTCTTAAAGAAAGAAAAGCCGATATTACCTCGGAAATTAAACTCTTTCTGCAAGAACCAATTACACTTGAATCGATAAAATATATTCTTTTACGTCTTTCTGGTCCTATCACTCACTATAAATATATTAAATCTAAAGTTGCCATAGCTGCCCTAAAATCAAGAATATCAACTTATGATAAATATGATTTCATAGTTGCTGTAGAGATTGGTGATTATACATATAAATATTATGTAGATAGTATGGAATTTTACAAATTAGGTTGGTTTTCGCAAAAGGATTTAGGAAAGTCTTCTTTAAAGAAGGAACTTGGCTGGATTATTTTTCGGTGGCTTAGTAGTAATTTAGAAAAATGTCAAATCATAGAGGCAAAATGAATAAATTAGCACTTGAATCGCCCGTTTAACTCAGTGGCTAGAGTAGTGGTTTTGTAAACCAAAGGTCAGGGGTTCGAATCCCTTAACGGGCATATTCCGAGATGGTGTAATGGTAGCACATCACTCTTTGGCAGTGATTGTCAGGGTTCGAGTCCTTGTCTTGGAAACACATAAATATTCGGGGCTTTAGCTCAGTTGGTTAGAGCGGCAAACTCATAATTTGTTGGTCAGAGGTTCAACTCCTATAAGTCCCAATGGCCTCATAATTTAACGGTTAGAATGCCGCTCTGTCTAAGCGGCTGTGTGGGTTCGATTCCCGCTGAGGTCGAAAATACAGGGAAGTTACAACCACGACGAGCAACTACCCGAAAAGCGATCAAGATTTTATATTCTCAACTGCGCCTTGAGTTTCTGCATCTGCTCATATGCATTTTTCTGACCACCCGGCGAAAAGTCACCACCATTTGAATACGGCGCAGCCCCAACGCCACTTGGCATGTAATATGGACTACGTTTGTTAGCATCCACTTTCTCTTGAATTGACGATTGCTTAATTTCTGGCTTATGTAATCCTAAAGCTTTGATGTTCTTATATACTAATTTTTGACGCTCGAAACCTTCTGGCATTTCAAGTATTGCCTCGGCTAATTCTGGGTCTTTTTGGGCGAACTTCTCCGCATGTTGCAACACTTCATAGAAATCAGGATTGCTTTTCATCCAGTTTTGTTTACGTTCTTCATGTAGGGCAGTTTGTACAGCCTTTTGAATCTCTGATTGTGTATCTTGCTTTGCTTGCTGTCCGAATTTGGCTAATGTCTTATTAAGACGCTTCTTGTCTACATAAGGTTCGCTATCATCTTCATCGTCTTCATGATTAGTTTTTCTAGCTTGAGACTCTTGATATTGTCTTTCAGCTTCTAAGCGCCCGGCGCGTTCTTGTTCAAGTTGACGTTGATACTTTGCTTCTAGAGCACGAAAATTTAATTCTTTATTATTTTGCGTCTCTGTTTGATTTTGTACTTGATTATCATTAGATGGGGCTGTCATATATTATCCTTTTAGCCATAACGCTGGCATGCGGTTGGATTTAAAGTAGTTATATTAAAATTTGAATTTTAGGACAAGGCATGAAACTTTTTATTGTAGAAATTGCTATTTCTGGTGGAATTGTGACATATAAAACAAAGGCTGATTTTATTCAATTTACGCCTGATGGTATCCAATTATGTATTTATATAGATGAAGAAAAAAATATATTTAGAATTGTAGGTATATTCAAAGATTGGTTTCGTTGGTCCGAAGATGGTTATGTTACCTCATGAAAAAAAGATGATTTTAGTCGAGACTCCCGTTATAAATTGCATAAACTTTTGGAAGGAAGGATTATACTATGAAGATTAGTCGTCTAGAATCACATGATAGACTTCAATCACTGCAACAAGATCAAGCTTTAAACTTAGCACAAGGCGCTCAAGACTGCTTAAAACTAAACCGCTTATCTATTGGGTTACAGCAATATTCGCCTTATATCTATATATTCGCACATCCGCGTACTGCTGACGATGGAGTGACTAAACGTATGATATGGCAACCTAGACTAACAAAACCCAGTGCGCAGACTAATAGCTACCTTTTCAGGGCTATCTCTAACACCGATCAACTTGAAATCTGTTGGATGATCCCACCAAAAGAAATGTGGACATCCTATAAGAAAGGTAATGTTACAGAACATGCTATTGTGAATTGGAGTATTGAACAATACAAGACAAACAAACCAAGTCTAGAAAGACCAGAGAATGACGATCTTCCCGATGAAAAAATTAAAGACATCTATCGCCGTGTGGCAATGGAAATAGATGAAGAAATCAGAATGGATAAACTTTATGCACTTAAGGAGATTAAGTTAAATGGATAAAGACCCTAACCAAACGCTTTTTTTACTTGAAAAAGTTGAGGAGTATTTTACTCTTGCAAGATCGGTTTGCGATCCCATTGAATATCAAAAAAGACAGCAACTTCTTTTATACTCCATAACGGAGGTTCTTATTGATGAACTTTACCATATTAGGGGTGAGGTTTAAATGGAGAATGATGTTGAATCATTTTATGGATTTAATGGGGAAAGTATTAACCTTTCTGAGATTGGAAAGTATGGTAAGTTTGTCGAATTCACTAAATTTCATGATCTTAAACGTGATATAAATGATATTCAGTTCTATAAACCTCCTTTCAAATTTCATACTGATCAAATGACATGTGAGAAATTGACCGAAGATAAAAGATTCTTAGCGGTCGAAAGAATGCAAGAAAATCTAGATCGTTTAATCGAAGATGAATTAAAGAAAGACTATAAATTACAAGAGAAAATTAGAGAAATCAAGTTTAAAGCAGCTAAACGTATCGAGAAATTGAAACAGAAACCGCTTGTTAAACTAAGAAATAAATATAATTATGACAGAATTGCAAATTACTTTAAGCCAAACTACGTGGTGGCGTCTTCATCTTCTTCCGGGTCAACTGAACCATTCCCATAGAATCATCACGCATGCGCCCAAGTTTAGCTTTAATACCCTGGCCATAGTTATCACCCATCCCATATTTGGTATTCGCTACGTGCGCTTCCCTATTGCGTTTATAAGGCTTCGGCTGCTGGCGGTTAAATGGTTGAGCATTTCCTGAGATTGGCATTAACCTACCTCGTCAGTTTCCATCGTGCTAACTTTACCCATTGGCATTGTGGCAGCATTTTTTGATGGATTGCCTTCATGGCCTACAGGTTGACGATGACCAACACCATAATGCGTACCTGCATTGACAAAACAGGAAGAACGTTGATCATATTGTGGACAACGAAAATCCCAAGGTGATTGAACACCATCAACTGGTTTGTCTTTAGGCGATTGTTTCTTAATCGAAGTAGGGTCTTTAAAGCCTGATTTCATATTGCCTCTAGTAAATTAATGCCCATGTACATTGCCTGCACACATGGGCCGATCGTATGATTGACGATGTCAACGGCAATGACGCTTAGTTTCTGTAGCCAGTTTTATGCGGATGACCTTTAACTTTAGTCGATGCCATCTTTTGTTGGCTAACAATAGTTTCATTAGTGTCTTCATAGTGGCCCAAAGCTCCAAAACCTTCAGCAGATTCTACAGTTTTGGTTTTGCCTCCACCATCCGGAAGTACCATATCTTTTCCACCCTTACCAGCCCAAAAAGAATGGTCGTCAATTCTACGCCCAGCCATAATTATCTCCTATGCCTTCTTAGGCATTTTTAGGTTTATTTCTTTCTTTATATCATCATACTTTGATTTTGAGTAGGATTTTCTTGTGCTTGTTGTCTTGGCTGAACAGATAAAATTTGTTCCATAAAACGTTTGGATGCTTGCGATCTCTCTACATCGGTACGAGCTGTTTTCTCTGTTTCTTCTTCATCAAATTTTATGGACTCTAATTTATTTGCCTGTAGCATCGTTTCAACCTCACCAAACTTTTGAATAGCCTCAAGCATTTTTGTAAGAGCATCCATTTTTTCACGTGTGGAAATTGCATGATTCTTACTAATCTCTGAAATACGCTCTTCGAATAACCCCACGTTGCTCTCTGCACGTGCATCACGTTCACGTGCTTGTGAGAGGTTATTATGAATTTTTGCCATTAACTCTTTCAACTTCATTTCTTCTACAGTATGCTTGAGGTTCATTTCCTCACTAGCTGCTGCTGCTTGTTGCTCTTCTTGTTGCTGTAGATATGGTATGATCTCGCCTTTTCCTGTTATGTTTAATTTTGGAATGATCATAGAAGGAGAGAATACCTCGCGACCGAATCTCTCATTCATTTCCATCATTTGTTGAGCCTGCAAATTCTGCTGTGTCGGGGTTAAATCTGACTCCTCGACAAGCACTTGATACTTTGAGAACACTTTTGAATAGAAATGTGGGGATGGTTCCTCACCTATCATTAACTTAACCTTCTCAGCATTCCAATTATTAAGCGCAACCTGTAGTAATTTATCCCCTAAAAGCTTGTCTGAGAAATCCCATTGGTCAAAGTATTTCTGAAATACCATGAGATTAGCGGCTTGTTTCATAAGCATTGTAAGGCTACTTATCTGCTTATCATCCTGGCCTGCCCAATTCTCTAGATTGATCCCAGAGGTAGAATATATTAACTCTCTCATTTGGTCAGCTAAAGCTAGGTCGGACTCTGGCACTGCGGAAGGAATAATCTTCTCCACATCCGTCATTTCGTAACCATCATTGATGATGACATCCCAGCCTTGCCCAGCCTTCTTCAGATTGTCTTCATTAGCTACAGCACCGACCTTTCGTTTCCAACCTGCATTAATTGTCGCGGCGGCTATATCGTTATTAGTTATGATCTTATAATTCATCAAGAACTGCGGATCTCTCATCGTTCTAACTAAAGACCTTACGCGTAAATCATAATAATTTATATGTGGTTCGTAGTTCCAAAAATATGGGATAAAAGGCATGAAATGCCCGAGTGGATTGTCACCTTGAAACATCAGTTGATCATTTAAAACAGTGGCAAGCTTCCAACATGGTACTTCAACCTCGACCGCTTCCATATCAGGAATGTTATATAGAATCTGCTCTAGATTCTCCTCACCACCGCCGTAATCAAAGAATTGATTTCTAGTGCGACTATAAAGACGCTTCTTCTTGACTTTCCATTTATACCATACATATGACAGCACCATAAGATCGTTACGGGCCATATTGTAATTTTCCGGGAGGAAATAGAACGAGCCATATCTTTGTGGTGTTCCCGACATTGGCGCAATAGCTTGAAGTTTATCGGGGAATCGATTTTGAGCCTCTTGCTTAGATATATATTCTTGACACCATACGAATTGGCAATCCGACATGTCCGGGGATCTAAAGTAAGGGTCGACAAGGAATGAGTTATACTCCCATATTTTAACCTTTAGAGTGCCTTGGGCTTGATCATCGTCGGTATAATCTAGATAAGGTTGCATTAAGCACATGCCTGCAACCGCTGCTAATTCTTTTGCCTTAGACTTTTGTTCATGAATACAACCCATATTAGCTACATGAGTAATGAGCTTATTGTATTGATCTGTCGTCTTAGGGTCTGCACCTTCGCAAGCCACATAGTTAAAGTTCTTTCTATGCTGTCTTTCATACCCCGTAATCATGTTTACAGGTTGCTGAACTAGATTGAAATAATACTGCTGATAGCTAGTCGTGGGAGAGAAATTAAAGTATCGGTTTACAAACGTCTGTGAGCCTGCATAGAACAATGTATCTATATTACTTTGATTCCAGCGGCTTTGTTCGATGGGCTGGAACTTACTATATAGGTTATCTAACCATTGTCTTACATTGCCTTGGTTAGGTTCGAGGGCATTATTCCAAGGGGGATAATAAAACGACGTATTTACCTCAATTTCAACTACTTAAGATCATACTCCTCAGGAAAGTTGAGCTTGTCCTTTATCCCATATTTCATATAGGCGAGGCGATCATAATTTCGCGCAGCTTCTAAAGTTGAAGTATGAGCACCTAATTTAATTACTTTACCGTTGATAACAATAAAAGAACGCCAACGATTTTTTCGATTAGGTCCATCATAACGCTTCTCCTCTACTACACCATAATAATCATTTTTTTGGAAGTGTCTACTTCTTTTTTTAATCATCATATCGTTAATATTATCTTGTCTTGTACCTGTAAATAAATGTTTAGGATTTACACATGATGGATTATCGCATGTGCTTAGAAACTTCCATTGCATCAGAAGTATAGTTGGGAATTTGCTTATTTCTGAATTCCATTGTGTTTAATCCTTGATTTGTGTATATTTGTGCTTCCCTATCAAACTTTTATCCTTCAGATCTCAATGCGATCGACCCAGAAAGTGAACAACGTCTGATAATGTAGCTTATGTTACTTTAAAGTTTTCATTGTCATTGACTTATATTCATAAACACCTATCGCAAAGAGTTTTGACCCATGCTTGCTTTCGAAGCTTTCCTTCTTCTCCGCATTCTTCGCATGTTTCTCGGCTAATCTCTTGAGTCTTTTTTATTTCTTCCGTCATTTCATCTGTTTCTGAGTCCATATAGAAACGTAAAGCACCAAATTTTTCTTTAATTTGAGATGCTGCTGGCGTGAAATCCCCTTTACCATACTCCCTTACTTGATTCTCTATCAATATCTCAAGTTTTCTACTAAGAGTATTAATGATCTCAAACCATCCATCTGAGCATTCAAAATATTTTACGCGTCTATATAGCAAAGGATATGATTTTGTGAGGTAATCTGTATGTTGTTTGTTCATAATCTTCTCGTTGGCTGAAACCTGTTTTGAAGGTAATCGTTATCCCTGTCATCTTTATATGGCCTATATGTTGGCACTTTGTGCGTATAAACTGCATAACGCAGAGCATCTATAGCGTGATCATCTCTCTTTAACGGCTCATCATAGCCTTGCTCCGCTGCCTTAGGGTCCCAGACATAACCCTCAATCTCACGGATTAAGTTAGGACAACAATCTTTTACAAACAAATTACCATCAGCCATCTCACTTGTCATCTTCTTAATTCCTTCCTCAACATCATTGTCAGCGTCAACACATCTTACTCCAACGCGAGCTAAATCAAGCTTCATTGCCGCCGCACTTGGATCAATGTAAAGCTGCTTTACACCATAAGGCTCTAAAAATTCAGCGAGATCTCTAGCTTGCTCACTAACAGTCTTTTGTCTTCCACTATCTTTGTCTTTAGGGTTCCAATAATACTCACTCTCTACCCAGCAACATTTGCCCATCTGTGTAGCTCGCCCCGTGCTAACACCAATGACAACACATGCAGTCGGATTACTTTGGCCCACGTCAAGGCCAGCAACATAATATTCCGCAGCTCGCGGTGGCTTCTTAACCACGTGTATTTGTGTGTCGAAAAAATCGAAAATCGCTCCGTCAGCGAGGCACCAAAGGCCAAGGTAATTTCGTTTGTAAAATAAACCCGACAATGAATTACGGATACGATTCTTATAGTCCTCATCCAAATACGGGTTATCATCAAGTGTATAGTGTTGTGAGTAGTAATTAGGGTCACCTGCTTCTGCACGATCTATCCATTCCTTTAGTTTATGTTTAGGATGCGCTGGGTTCATGCTTGCAAACCCCATGCTATGCGGATTGCTGAGCCTCGTATCTATCATATCTATTATAGACTCAGGATATAGAGTCATCTCATCACAGTAAACTAAAGACATTGTTTTACCCTGAAATTGGCCAATCGCACCTTCATCTTTCGCGCCAAGCGTCTGGATAGTCTTATCTCGAAACTTCAGCACTCTCTTTCCTGCCATCCATGTACAAAATGGCCTAAAGATTGCAAACAATTCACTCTCTAATAGCAACCTGATAGCATTCTGATAAATAGTATCTGAAGTATGGCCCACCATCCATATTTGACTATCAGGGCACTTCCAGCAGGCTTCCATAAATCTAAACAAGGTACCTACTGTCTTGCCCGTTCTCACACTACCATGCGTTATATTCCAATGCTTTGTGCTATTTAAGATAAATTCTAGTTGCTTAGGACTCAACGGATGTGTCATATATAGCCTTCATTAAACAGTTGATTATGAGTATATAATGAAATATTTCTTTGACTGCAAGAATCTTGAAGAAGCTAAACTTAAGTATCGAAAGCTTGCTATGGAGTTACACCCTGATAAAGGTGGATCTAATGCCCAAATGTCTGAGTTAACAAAGCAATATGATGACTTTGTTGCAGAAACAGACTATGTTAATCCATTTGAAGAATCGCTTAACCAAGCATTTGAAGAAGCAAAGCGAAAAGAACAGTATTACACAGGATTTGCCTATAGAGCAAAAGGAGGCTATCAATACCGCCCAGCTGGTGATATGAATAATACTTACTTTTATCCTGATGAATTGCAGAAAGTTAGGCAGGAATTGAATGAAGCGGAAGTAGATGCGGATAGGTGGCAAAGGCGCTATAATGATTCAGTTATTACAAGGTCGGATTTAGAAAGACAAATCGCAGAGCTAAAAAAAAACTCCGCAGCTATTCAAGAATGGTATCAAAGAGAAAATTGGATGCTAACGCAAGAAAATCTAAAGCTAAAAAAGCCAAATCTATGGCAGTCGATAAAAACGGCCTTCGCAGGCTTAAGAGGATTTAATAATGGATGATGAAGCCCAGATAAGAATATTTGATCTAGATGACGGTGAAGGGTTTTGCATTCAGGAAATGAATTATAATCAAGAAATTGTTAAAGAAATTTGCATTGATAGGGATGATGCTATCCAAATGGCTGTAATGATTTTAAATCTATTTGTATTGGAGGATTAATGAATGATGAACTACTACCCATTAATGATGGGCCAACACGTAAAGAAATGTTAAATATCTTAGAAGAAATGGTTAAGACATATTCTAACTTACCACCTCAAGCGCAATATCAGCCTGTGACTCACTCGGATTTTACATCTTTGTTGATGTTGATCTTGTCTTTATTTAATGCTGATCGTGATTCCGCTAGCTGATCTAGAAATGATTGCATACCTTTCATTGTTTCGGGTGCAATGCTAATTTCGGCAGGCGTATCTCTTTGCTCAAGGCGGTTCTTGCCGAGCCATACCATCATTGTATTATCCCCTTTTACAGCCTTTCTATATTGTGCAGCTCTTAATATAGAATCCCCTTTTTGTTTCTTTTCAGTTGAATATGCCGAAAATGTTGTTCCTTTGTCAGTTTGACAACGATTATAAAGTGTATCAGTACTAATAGCTAAACAAGCGGCAATTTCTGTAGTTAAACAGCCGCAAATGAGAAGTTCGTCTACCTTAGCCCAGTCGATAGGCTTAGGGGGTACACCTGTTGGGCGTTTAACTTCTTTTGGTTTTCTAGGCATTTAAAATTCATGTCCGCATTTAGGGCATTCTTTAGTCTTTTTCTTTTTATTCTGTTTATCTTCGCCTGTATTGTCAAGTTCAAAGTTTAATTGTAGGTCATTTTCTGTTAGCCCTGCCATGAGTAGGATTTCGATATCGAACTCATTGCCTAGGATGTCCCAGTCATGTACGCCATAATGGGCGTTATCTTTTATGATGCGTTGCTTAATGATTTCGGGAGATAGATTGTGATCTATGATGCATGGTATTTGTTTCCATCCGAGCTTCTTTGCGGCTTTAACGCGTTGATTACCAGCGTATACATGTAATATTCCGTCTATTCTGTTGACTAATACAGGCCGCTTTTCTAAGAAATCGGGATCATCTTTGAGAGAGATAAGAAGCTTTTCGAACTGTTGTTTGTCTATTTTTCTGGGGTTATTTTTGTCTAAAATAAGGGTCGAGATATCAACGTGAGCGACGAAACACTTTTCTATTTTGTTAGAGTTATCTTTATCTTGTTGCATATATACATCACATGTGTTATATTAGTATCATCAAAGCAAGTACGCGATTAACGCCGACATCTTAGAGAACGGTAGCTAAAGCAGGAACGTTAGATAAACTTTAACCAAATGATTAAAAGGAGTCAATAAGATGAGAACACAAGATATAACAACAAGTTGCTTGAGTGATTTTGGATCAAGAGAGAGATGGATGCTAGTGGAGCTATTAACGGCGTGGGATAGGCAACGGTTGCCCGATGATTTTTATGAAGATGAAGTTATACCTATGATGAATCGGAATAGTGGGTGTGTATTTCTCACTAATTCGGACTATCAGGTGGCAATGATGAATGGTGACAAGCTTGAGATTTGGCATAATTGTTCGAATTGTGGACATGAGGGTTTTGCAGAGGATTGCCGATTGAATGATGATGGGTGTCAAGAGTGTAATCCAATGGAGGGCGAATAATGGATAACGAAGATTGTGTGCATGAGGAATTAAGACAAAGCCTTTTTGATTTAGTAGAGGAATACCGAGAGCAAATGAATCCGGCAGTGTTTATAGCATTATTGATGAATTTCACTGTTGAAATAGCATTTAAATGCGCGCCTGATAAAAAAGAAGCTATTAAAATACTAAAAGATATGCTGAAGCAATCCATAAAATATAATCCTGAGAATGATGATGGTTGAGCTTAGGGATTACCAGTTAGAATGTGTAGACACAATATATAAGCATTTCAAGAAGGATAATAAGCAGCTTATCCAAATTCCAACGGGAGGGGGTAAGACATGGATTTTCCTGGAGTATTTAAGGCGTTATAGTCGCAAAGCTGTGATTGTTTGCCCTAGCAAGGAATTGGCGGAACAGATTGGTTATTGGGCAAATCGTTTTTTGGGCGATAGAAGGGTTTATACTAAGAAGCGAAACCGTCTAAACAAAGCGGATGCATACATCATTACCGCAGCAAGCTTCAACTATGAAAAAAGCTTAACACTTTTAGAGGATCTTGATTTTGATACATTGGTAATAGACGAGGCGCACCATGCGCAAGCGGATACTTATTTAAATTTACTGGATCGTATAAAGGATAAGAAGTTTAATTTATTGGGCTTAACTGCTACGCCAGAAAGATTAGACCAAAAAAGCTTGCTTGATGTTTTTGGGACGATGACTTTTAAACGAAATATTATTGAAATGATTAAGGAGGGGTATTTATGCGAACTTGAAGGAACACGGATAAAGACAAACATTAAGTTGTCATCAAATTGGATTCGATACGGGGATTATATTCCTAGTGCTTTATCTGCTTTAGATATCGATTCTAGGAACAATATTATCATGAAGACATTTTTTGATAATTGTGTTGGTAAAAAGACATTAGTTTTTTGCTTAAATGTTACTCATGCTGAGCGTATTGCAGAGCTTTTAAGGCAAGAAGGGATAAAAGCGGAGTGTATACATGCAAAGATGAATTTCCCTTTAAGAAAGGCGATTTTAGAGCGTTTTAAGCGAGGTGAAACGCAGGTAGTAACAAACGTGCAAGTGTTAACAGAGGGTTTTGATGAACCTTCAATAGAGGCGCTGCTTATTACAAGACCAACCTTAAGCAAGTCATTGTATTGTCAAATGATAGGGCGTGGATTAAGGTTATACCCAGGTAAGGATAAATGTAGTGTTTATGACATTACAGATAATGCGCATAAAATATGCACGTTTAATGTTGTTGCTGGCTATGAACTTGAGAATATGTTTGAGTCCCAGCCACGTACAAAAATAACTGAGTTGCAAGAGCCTGAGATAAAGCTAAGTGTCACTGATTTTACAATTGAAAAGGAGAAATTACAATTTTTCAATATTGAAAATCATGTTAACGATGACGGGATAAATATATTTAAAAGTCCCTTTAATAAAATGTCCCAAAGTGAATGTCAATTAATAAAAATATCCCGACCTGAATTAACAAGGTTAGAGGCAATGTTTTTGATTTGGAAAGAAAAGTTAAAGGTGAAATATGGCTTCAATAAGTGAAAGAGACGGAAGTTTCCGGGTACAGATTAGGAAGAAAGGTGTTGAGTTAACACAAACTTTTTCGAAGATTGAAGATGCTGAATTATGGGCTAAGTGGAAAGAAGACATTATTGATCAAATGGAAGCGTTTAAGCCACCAATGGAAGAAATGGTAACATTTGAAGATGCAATCGATTTAAAGATTAAAAAATTACAAGAGGAAAAGCGAGACCACAGAACTATTGGTGCTGTAGTGGTTTTAAAGTCTGTCTTTCAAGAGATGTTAGAACTATCAATGCTTGAAATAACTTTTGATATGCTTTTATGTAAAGCTAAAGAATTATTAAAAAGTGAGATACGAATCGGAGGAAAGGCATCTAGTGGAGGTAGATTTAAATTACCAGAGAGGCAAACAATTTTATCAAGATTTAATGTGTTAGGTTCTGTATACAGCGAAGTAATTGCTTCGGGCGTGCAAATTGAAAATGTTGCTCGCAATGTTTTAACATATTTAAGGAAGATTTGAGGTTTAATGAAGATAGAATTGATTCAAAGAAATGAATTCGGTAACGCAAGGTTTTACGCGACGAATCAAATTGGTTGCGTGTTGCTGGAGTTGATGAATAGAAAAAGCTTCACTATCGAACAGGTCAAACTACTTAGGACGGGTGGGTTTGAAGTTTCTATCACGACACCTAAGCCGACTCTATAAGTAAGAGCGCATTTGTGTTAGTGCAAATGCGCTTTATTCGCTGATTTCGGTTAATTCTTCGATTTGCTGGAGTCGCCGGAAACATTGGATGGAGCAAATATAGACTCGTTCATTGAGATGATCGACAGCCTTAAGAAATCGGTTTTTAGATTTATTGCATTCAACGCATTTTATTGATGATGCAGTATTAAAAAATCCTGGTGAGTGTTCTAAGTAGACTTTCATAGAATGATACGTGTTGGTTTGTTTACTGGTTCGTAGTGTTCATTCATGATAGAGACGTTGTAACAATCGGTATGGGTTTTGATGGCATCGTGGTGTTTTAGGGATATATGTTTGCCACCGTGTTCATGGATGTGTCCGAATATACAAATTTTAGGCTTTATAACTTCAATGCAGTGCCTGAGTGCAAAACTACCGCAATCCCTTATATTTCCTGTGTGGTAATCATTTACAGAGTCGAGGATTAGATGGGGTGGTCCATGGCTTATTAGGATGTCTGTTGTTGTTGGTATTTCATTATATGCTTTTTCAAGGCGTGATTCATTTCCGGTGAAAGCCTTACAATGAGGATTAATTCCATGAAACCAGAGAGACCAAGGTGTACCCCATATTTTTAATCCTTCAAATTCGGTGCCAGAGTCGCACAGGTATTCAAAACCTTCGTCCTCCCAAAGATCCATTTCTTTTGATTCTTGAGTTGAGATGGTTTGAGCAAGGAAGTTGTCATGATTACCGGCAACAAGGATTTTCTTTTGATACTTTTGTTCTTTTAACCACTCAAAGAAGTTTTTCCACTGTATGACCTTGTCGGAACCGGAGATATCTCCGGCGATGATAAGTAGGTCGCCCCCTTCTAATTCTGGTAACTCTCCATGGAGGTCAGAAATACACTCTATGACGGTCATTTAAATATCCTTATCAGGTGAATAGTCTATATATTTAAAGACCATTTCGTCGTGACCTTTTTCAGCTTCATTAAGTGAGCTATAACGCATCACTTCAATATCATAACAATCATCTAATAGGAAAACCATTGTCTCGAAGTAATGACCGCCTAAATGTTCCAATCCAAGCCAAACGGTAGAAACCCAACAATGATCTAGATGTGTTCGTTTTATTATTTTATAATCACCCGGATCACTGATAAGATCGCCCCACTCTTCAGAAGTGATAGGGTTGCCGAATTTATCTTTGTATTTTACCCTATATGATTCAAAGCCGTGCATCAAATAACCTTTTTATGTTATAAAATATTTTCTTATATTGACAATATAGTATAACATTACATATATATGAATCAAGGGAGAATTACTATGCAAATGATGTTACCGCTTGATGCTGATCATGAACGTAATGAGATATATTATCTACATGAGCGACTCGATAAGTTAGAGAATATGTGTAGTACGATGAGGCGTGCTTTGTTTGCGCGTCATGGACAACATGAGAAAAGATTATTAGAAATGGAAGAAAAGTTGAGGGGTTATGTACAAACGGAATGGGCCTATGCAACGGGAGATAGTCTCTTTGATGATCGCCGAATTGCAGGGACGTGAAGAAGATTTTAATCGGCTGGCTGTTGAAGATCCTGGGGAATGTGTTCGCGTTCTTCATGGGGCATATCAACTTGCGGAACAGGAAAGCACTCGTAAATATCAATCCGGAAACCTGAGAGTTTAGCAGTCTCTTGCTTGTAGTGCCAAGTTATTCTTAGGTCTCCATCGGCACGTCCTTTTGCTAATCCGGGAATGATAATATCTGCTACATCGTCTTTGATTCCCTTGAATGCCATACGCAAATTGTCATCATCATCAAGCTTTCTTGTCCCGAATCTTGTCAAGATCACAGAGCAAGGGAGGGGGATCTTTCCTTTAAAACGATTTAGAGAGGCTACAACGGGCTCGCGCCTCTTCTTGGACTCTTCATACTGCCTACGCCAATGTACGTGGTTATTAGCGATGCTAATGAGTTTAATCGGTATTGTGACACTAACCTTCAGCTTCATCACTTACCTTTCTGCAATCGTCGAATCGAAACCTTGAGGCATTCTATCTCTTCAACCATTTTCTCTAGTAGAGCGCAAAGTGGAACGCTGTTACTATCAAGATCGAGATGACCCAAGAATCTCACTTGGCTCCAGTTCCATAAGTTCGTCATAGTCCATTATTTCCCCTCAGCCCTCAAGTCTGGGCATCCATCAAGATCAATTATAGTGTTTTCAGAAGCAAAAAGTCTGCTGTAAACTCTTGGATGATAAAAAGTTTTGAATTCTTCCCTAGTTAAATTGCTCGTAATGACAGTCGGTTTCATGGTGTTATATCTTTCATCAAAAGCCGAGAAAAGAACTTCGCGCGTCCAATCTGTTTGTCGTGTACTTCCAATATCATCTAAAAATATCATATCATCATCGAGTAGGTAAACCATTTCTTTGTGATAATCCCCCATATTCTCATCTATAACTTTTCTAAGTTTTTCTAATAATGTTTGTTCGTCATAATAGCGGAAACAATGAAAATTCCTAATAGCCCATTCAAACATGGCAGCGCAAATATAAGATTTCCCCACACCTGGATCACCAATAATAACCAAAAAGTTTTTAGGATTCTTTAAGAACGCATAAATTCGGGTACAATGGTCTTTATTGATCTCCAATTTGCTAAGGGATGCTCCGATGTATCGGGTTCCGAGATAGTATTGCTGTCTTCTTTTAATGGCATCTTCGATTCTTTCTTTTCGTATTTTTTCGTCTTCTGGTGATTGCATTCTTTTGTCTCGTTAAATTTTTTAATATCGTGATTCTTCTTTTTTAGTCTTTCGTTATTTATGATAGCTTCTGAATATTTTATAATATCGCTAATTGGGTTAGGATAGTCTTTTATCTTATTCCACGCAAATTCTATTTCGAAAGCTGACCAGTCTTTTTTCGCTAAGACTGCTTTTTCATAAAGCTCTTCTTTGGACATGGGTATTTCTTTACCGTCGGGCTGCTTTATCGAGCATCGCTCGGTTTTTTTGGGGTCGCGCGCCTGCGCGCTATCATCATCATCATCTTTATTTATTAAGCTTATATTATTATGTAGCACAGGTGTGCGGTTCGGAGGCGCACAGGTGTGCGTATCGTTATGCACAGATGTGCGCTTCGTAAGATCTTTTTGAAAACCATGGTTAGGATATATTTTCCTAGACCACGAAAAGCCTTTTCGTTCGCTATCTCTTACGATATAACCTTTATCTTCCAGAACCTTTAAACGATTTTGGACTTCACGTTCTTTAACCCTTGTTAGCTCCGCAAGATATTTATCGCTGGCCCAACAATGGCCTTTCTGATTGGAAAGGGCGACAATGCGACCATAAAGCATGGCGGTTGCGTCGTCTATATCTGGATCGTCTGCAATGAATGCAGGAATTAGAAGAAAGAAACCATGCTGAGGTTGTTGTGGGGTGGTCATAAAATATCTCCTTGATAATATATTTTTCTTTTATCACGGAGAGGCTTGATTTATTGCGACATGTTTGCTATATTAGCGAGTATTATGTAAGTCTCTCCTTGTTTGTCGCAAGGATCAAGTCTCTCTGAACGCCTCGGAAGTCTAGCCGGGGCGTTTCTTTTTTCTGGCCTATCTTAGCCAAGCTAACCTTTAAGTCAAATTCTTTTCAGAATTAATTGGTTTCTCTGGTCTTTTGGGGCAAAACTCGCAATTAGGATCTTCGCATCTCGACTCTCGCCATTCGTTGCATTTAGCACAAAAGAAAGCATCATAAAGTGCGTGATATTCTTTTGGATTTCCGCATTTGTCGCAACCCCACCTCCACTTACTCATGACTTTCACTCTCCTTGCAAAAACAAATGGTGTTTTCTGTTTCTCGACATAAAGCCTTTGCTAAGATAACGTTCTTAGTCTGGCAACTCTCTGTTGTGATGATATAGCCATTCTTTTCTAAATAGCGAAGCCTAAGAAGATATTCTTGAGACTCAGGATCCTCATAGATGCCTATGTGACACTTCTTCTTAAAGCGCGTTACATCGCAAATGTGGGTATAAAACCCCACCGAACTAGGATATTCAGCTATCAAACGACCATAACAAGTGTCACAAACTTCAATCGTCTTCATGATCCCAACCTACAAGTTCAACAATCGTTACTGAAGGTCTTTCATCAACATTAATTAATCCTTGATTACAAAGTTTCAAGAGATTTTGCTTAAAGTTTCGACCATAGGCATATCTATAATTTGGTTCAATCGATGTTATGTTTAATGGATTGCGGTTAGACCATAATTTCATATAAGTATATGCAGCGGCAGGAGCGCTTATTAAAACCTGCTCTAAGTATGGATATGGTGGATAGTCCCAAATTTGTTGCACTGAAAACCTCAAACATTTTCTAGACAAACAGTATAAAATAAGCAATAAAAGAAAAAGAAACATGTTATTTAAAATTATTAGTTTGAGGATTTTATGTTTAATGGGTTCCGTGGATTTTTAGAAGAAATGCGAAGAGATCCCTTTTTCCGAACTATGATATTTCTCTATATGGCTTTTGGGGGGGTGGCATTGTTTGTTTTTCTTTGTTCGGGATTTGGTTGGCTTTAATTCTCTACAGGTGACAGCTCCTCTTGTGAAGTCTTCTATTAAAAGAGCTGTTGATAGGGAGGGTTCATATCCTTTCATGTATTGTCGTAGGCTCTGAGGGCTGATATTAAGTTCTTTTGCAAGGCCGATCGCACTCCTCTTTGTTGCTTTCATCCATTCCGTAAGTTTCATATTATTACCTAGTGTTAGGAGATATTTCTTGTTTTTAAACTGACAACATGTTATCATTTAGGAAATACAACGATATCACTCGTTGGGATTTAACACAAGGAGACACTTATGGACCAACTAGAAAGATACAAACTGCGTAATCAACTCTCAATTATAAAGTCTATGCTTAGAGAGATGGACTTTTGTGTAGAACAGGCACAAACAACGATTTACAATATAGAAAACAAGATGATGGACGAAGAAGATGCATGGCAGCAGATCGGCTTTCCTCAAGTGATGGAGGTTTAAATGAAGACGATTTCAATGGATTATGAGGAATATAAAAACGAACTAAATAAAGAATATGAGAGAGGAAAATCTCACGGCCTAACGGAAGTTGGTATGTATTTAGAGCAAGAAAAAAGATTTTATGAATGGTATCGTAGTCAGTTTTCATTATCAGAAATACCTTGCCAATGGACTTATGTACTTTATGGATTAGGTCGAGAAACTGAAATTCATCCATTGGAGGCATAAGTGAGCTTTTGGTCAGAGTATAATTATGCAGAACTTATGTCCATGCATGGGATTGAGATAGATGACCCTGATATGGTTGAGCAGAATGATGATGAATTAGAAGAAGAAACGGAAGAACTAAAGTATTTTTGCGAAGCATGTGGACACCCTTCATGCTTTGGATACTGCCAATAACAATTTAGGAGATATAAATGAGCAAAGATTTAGTGATTGTAGATGATTTCAACAAGCAATTAGAGGACTTAAATAAAATTCAAGATACATGCAAAAAGCTACTACAGACGAAACATTATGCCAACCTTGGTGAGGCTGGGGTTCATGCGATCATGGCTAGAGCTAAGGCATTAGGTATTCATCCATTTGAAGCGCTTAATGGTGGTTTCCATTGCATTAATGGTAAGGTAGGCATGAGCACCGAGATGATGGCGGCTCTAGTTCGTCAACGTGGTCATTCAATCACTAAAGATCCAAAATCTACAAATGATTGCATTATCTTGCACGGCAAGCGTGCGGATAATGGCGATATGTGGACTTGTTCTTTTAGTCGTGGCGACGCTGAAGCCGCTGGGCTTTGGGGTACTGCAACGTGGAAGAAATATCCTGCTGTGATGCTTTATAATCGTTGTATGAGCCAATTGTTTAGGCAATTATTCCCAGACTTGAGTTTAGGTGCTGGATATGTTGAGGATGAACTTAAAGAGATTGCCAAGGTTGACGAATATAGCAAAGGTTCTATTGATATTAGTGCATCGGTAGAAGAGATAAAAACCAATGTAAAGCCGCTTTACATGGATAAAAACGAGGATGTAAAACCAGTACCTGAAACAATCGAAACAATCACAACAACACAATGCATCGAGTTATCAGAAATATTAAATGAATGCGAGAAAGGACTCACGGAAAAGCTGTGTAAGCACTTTAAGATAGACGTGCTTGATGATATGCCAGCTAAGCGTTTTGACGAAGTTAAGGCGCGTTGTGTTGAAGCTAGAGTTATTTACCAAGGCGCATTGCTGAAAGCTGCGCAGGATGGTGAATAATGGAATACCCTCCTTTATTAACTTTTTTGCAGTTTTCAGAAAGATACCCGTGGCCATCAAAATCAGGATTACAGTCTTATTATTATCGACGTAAAGAAAAGGGTTTAGAAAAAGCCTTTGTAAAATTCGGAAAAAGGGTTCTGGTTATACCCGAGGTTTTTTTTAACATCATTAACAAGGATGGGGAGTGATGGTTGATTCAAATTCTGATCTTCAACGCTTCATGGATAAGGTTGAAAAGACACCAACTTGTTGGCTATGGAAAGGCGGTAAAATGAAATCAGGATATGGATTATTTTGGTTAGTCAAACAAAGTTCAGCGCATAGATCATCTTGGATTTTACATTACGGTGAAATTCCAGAAGGTCTATGCGTCTGCCATAAATGCGATAATCCTTCTTGTGTTAATCCTGAACATCTTTTCGTAGGTTCGCATTTAGAGAATACACGAGATTGTATTGAAAAAGGAAGGGTTGCGAAACAAAAAAGAAAAATTGCTGAATCCGAATTTGAAAAAATAATTTCATTACATGAATCAGGAATAACTCAGCGCGATATTGGTAAACTTTATAACGCCAAACAACGTCAGATATGGGATATTATAGTAAAAAAATATCCTTCTCAAGGCGTTCGGTATGGTGAAAGAAATAATAATACGAAATTAACACAAAACGACGTTGACGCTATAAGGAAAATGTATATCCCTTATAAATGTAGTTTTAAAAAAATTGGCAAAATTTATGGCGTTTGCGATCAAACGATTGAAAGAATAGTAAAAAGGATAACATGGAATTCTTAGATTTAGAACAAGGCTCAGACCTTTGGAAAGAGACGAGAAAGCGATACATAACTTCGACTGATGTCGCAGTCATAATGAATTTATCACCCTTCAAGACCCCATATCAGTTGTACCTTGAGAAGATGGACTTAGCGCCACCTCAGGAAGTAACGGAACGCATGAAGGAAGGGTCGAGGCTTGAGCCTATAGCTCGGGAATGGTTCGCTAATAAATACAACGTTAATATCAAAGTTGGTGTTGTTGTTTTCGGTATCTTCATGGCGTCGCTTGATGGATATTTTCTAAACCCCGTTTCTGGAAACTATGAAAATATCGAGATCAAGTGTGGTGTTAAGTCATTTAGAGATGCTGAGGATGGTGTTATTGCCGATTATTATTTAGCTCAAATTCAGCAGGCGCTTCATTGTACTTGGTTAAACAAAACAACCTATATAGCCTTTAATGGTTCAGAAGTTGTTGAGATTGAAGTTAAACGCGACCAAGAATTTATTGACAAAATGATACCAGTCTGCGAGGAGTTCTACAAATGCTTGATGACATTCACACCACCTCCGATGACGGAAAAGGACTATGTCCAGAACGACGACCCTCAAGTAAGAGCGTCGATGGAAAGAGCGTTGCAATATCAGAAGGACATCAAGAACCTAGAACGATTATTCGAACAGGAAAAAGAGTTCTTAAAGTCTTTCGCTGGACAATCGAGCATGAAGAGTGGAAGCGGTAAGATTACACGGATATTGCGACGCGGTGCAATTAAGTATAATGAAGTGGAGCAATTGAAAGGGGTAGACCTCGAACCTCACAGAAGCGCTTCTATTGAAGTTTGGAGGATTAGTAATGGGGAAACTTAAATGTTTATGTGATTATATATTATCTGATACTTGTGGTGATGACGGGGAGGCTTTTTCTGACGAACTTGAAACATATCATCCTGGGGAAGGAAGATCGATACTTGAATGCCCTAAATGTGGGACTCTAGCGATTGAAGATCCCAAAGAGAGTTGTTTCGTAAAATTCTATAAGCCGGATAATGGACAATTCAATGCACTATTTAGAAGAAGAGGATAAGCAATGGAGAATGAATGGGTAAAATGCAGCGATAAGATGCCTAAACAAGGTGAGGTAATATTGTTTTATCAAACATATCCGCGAGAAACAATGTTTAACTGTAGAGCCGATCCATTGCCTCGAAACTTTTATCATGTTGGTGGATTAAGATATGATGGTAACTTTATAGATAATAATGATCAGTATTCTATTGAAGGGATTGAATTTGTTAGCCATTGGATGCCCCTTACAGCGCCTCCTAAACACGATTAACATACCCAAAACTACTAATTTAGTAGGAATTAGTAGATTTCAGTAAAAGACAAGGGGCGGCTTAACCTCCGCCCCTATCTCGACTATTCTAATCAAAAGGAGTCTTATGAAAAAGACACTTCTACTAATATCAACATGTTAATTTCATGACAATAAAAAACCCCCGCCAATCCGAAAACTAGCAAGGGAAGGTGGTGACCTTTGGACTCTATGCTTTTTCACTTTGGCATATCAGAAGTTTTTTGACATCTAAAACTTTCATTTGGTTGAATCCTAATATGAGGGTTTTCAAACGTCCAACATTCTCCAGTTTCATCAATGAAACATACCCAAGAAATATGCTCTTCTCGTCCGTATTCAATCCACCAATGCGCTCGCGCTTTCCCTTTTGGGGTTAATACTGGTAGATCACACGGGACGATTAAAGGGAAAGCCATTATTTTTTCTTGCCTTTGTGCGCTTCTTTTTCTTTCATCGCCATCTTTCCGGCTGCTGTATGTTTTTTCATGTCTTTTTTTGGTTCTTCTTTTTTAGCCATTTTATTTTCCTTGTTGGAGTTTGGTTTAACTTTTCTATCTGGAATAACTAAATTCGGGATCTATTGTAGGAGTTGTCTTGGTGACATCGTCAACTACATCTGATGCTGTTCCATGAGTATCTGTCTGAATGATATTTACAGTACATGCCGTTATGAATATACCTAGGAAGATATTAATAAGAATGTACTGCATAGTGATTCCTTTTAAGAAAACACTATGCAATAGCGATTATGAAAGCAATAAAATATTTGATTAACTGACGCGATATCCTGAAAAATATGTCAGTGGGGAAGATAATCCGGTGATTGAAGTTGTTTTCGTGCCGGTTCCAACTGTTAAGGTAACATTGGCAATATCTCCCATTGCCATCGATACAACGGCTGATCCCTGAATCGTAAAAGTATCACTGATCAAAGGGGTTAAGAATGATAGTCCAAATTCAAGATAAGTCTGACCCCCCGTATAATTCAAAATAACTTCGACGGTGTCACCACTACCTGAGGCTGGGTTTATATTTACAGCAACATCAAAATGATAATAACCTGTGGCTTGAGCAGTAAAATGAGCTGCCCCTCCGGTGGTAAAGTTTCCTCCGACATCAAAGGAAACTGTGTCAAAGTTAACTTGATATACCGTTCCATCTCCCGTCACGTCGGACTGCGTCGTCGATAAATAAGCCATGAAGGGATCCGCCGCTACTCCGCCACCAGACGTAACTCCCATTTGACCAGTCGCAGAATTTATCGTTACAAACTCTTGGTTAGAAACGGTATTTCCAACGATACCAGCAACGAAGCATTTATTTTGTAATCCTGTTCCTGTGCCCTGCGATCCTAATCTTATTACATTGGATTCTCCGCTATTGCCCGAATTGCCAATTATAATATTATCACTTTCAGAACTTGAATAGTTCGAACCCGATTGACAACCAATAATAGTATTAAAACCGCCTGTAACAAGATTATTCAAAGTATCTTGACCGAGAGTGGTGTTATTACTTCCTGTTGTAAGTGAGCCTCCAGATGTAGCCCCAATAAGGGTGTTATCATCGCCAATGGTTGCAGATTTCCCTGCTTGAAGCCCTATAAATGTATTTAAGCTGCCACTTGTTAAAGCTGTCCCGGCTTGATACCCTAAACCTGTAGTTTCTGTGAATGCTCCTGATGTATTACCAGCGAGATTGCCGATCATTGTATTAAAGCTAGTATCTGATACATCAAGAGTCGATACTGTCCCTGAATTAACAAACTTAACGGTTGACCCAGAGTTGTTAGCGGCATTATCGGCATATATGGTGACTGTTGATCCTGTGATAGATCCTGTATCTCCATCGATCGTGATAATTGGTGTACCACCCCCACCACCTGAACTATTCTTGTAAATTTGGCTCACAGTATAAATAATCCCCCATTTATGAAAAAAGTGCCAGTGGCAGCAGTTGCGGTTATTCCACTAATAATATTTAAAACTATAGGTAAAGATGTTATTGAATAAGGAATTGAAGGATTATTAGAAAGCGGTCCATTGATATAAACGCCTAATGCATTTACTCCAAAACTCGCTGATTCAAGAAGATCGTTATAATCTGGAGCTGTTACCCCTAAATTAAAAGAACCGTCTGAAACATATCCTGAAACATTTGTTAAGATAATTGCATATCCAAATGGTATAAAACCATATCCTGGAGGAGGAGTATAAATGGTCGTTAATCCAGTAGTTGTAAAATCAATAGAAGTATTAGCTATGAAATGAATATAAACTGGAGGGTCTATAGAAACTACAACATTACCAGTTGTAGGTGATGCAATAATCGGATACGTTCCTGTTACTGAATCAACCGCCCCGCTTCCTCCTCCTGTATTATTCTTATAAATTTGGCTCATAATCCTCTAAACAACTAATTCTTGAGCATAGATGTAAGAAATCGAGAAATTACCTGCTGCCGATCCAGCTGTTGCAAAGAAAGTGGTTCCCTTATCTATAGTGAAGTTAGGGGCCTTCCCTTGCTGTGCCCTTAAATCTAATACTAAGGCCTCGCCAGCGGGGAATGTACGCCAAACTGTGTCACCCGAGGCGTCGTTGATAGAAAGCGCCACAGAGGCTGTGCTTTGATTATCAAAGATGATTAGGACGGGGTTAAATAAAAGCGTTCCAACCAATACTGTTGAATCGGCTGTTGCCACTAAAAGCTCTGTCGGAAATCCGCAGCGTTGACTATTATTGATAGACATTTTTTACCTTAGTTTAGGACTATTCCTGTAAATGTAATATTAGCAACGCTTGTAACCATCGTCGCGCTTGTACCATTAGTCATTACAATTGATAAAGAACCTGCTGAAGGAGTAACACTGGCAATAGAAAGAGCGCTTCCTGCTGTTGCACCAGACCATGTTAAAGAAATGTCTGTAGTTGATCCTGTAATCGAGCTATTAGTGATTACAAGTGTTTGAGAGGCTCCTGAAGCAATACTGACACCGCTAAAAGTTACAACAAATACACGTCCATTTGCAACTTGAGGAGAAGCGCCCGCAGCAACTACTGTCGGAGTAGTGACAATTCCAGAAGCAACACCATTAAGAACTAGGTTTCCTGTTGTTGCTGTAAAATTCCCTGAAGTAGCTGTAAAACCAGTTGCAGAAGTTGTATTACCCCCAAAAGAAGGCGAGCTAACAATTGAAACCGCGGCAGTCCCTGCTGTAGTTGTTACAGAAATAGGTGAAGTTCCGGTAACCGCTAAAATATCGCCTGAAGAACTTGCCAACTGAACCCAATTTGCAGTAGTCACCGCGGCAGCAGTTGATATCCCTAAAAGTTCCCAGATACCGTTATTGGGCCATACCCATTGTTGGCCGATAGAATAGCCTTGAAAGTCATTTACGGCAGGCGCTCTAACATCATAGTGAATAGCCCCTAAACCCTGTGAGGTTCCAGTATTAGCACTATAAAGATTATTTGGTGGAAGAAATGTCATGGAGGTTCTCCTTGTAATAATCGAAATTTAAACTTAACACACGTTTAAAACAATGATTATCTAAAGAAAATCCTTCAGGTTGCGAGGAGAAGAATAGGATGGTATAATAAAACGAAAAGGAGAGAGAAATGACGTTTTTAAGTTTTGTGATGATAAGCATTAGCTTATTTATATATGGAATGCACGATTAAGGTTTTGGTGGTGGAGTCGCTTTACCTGTTTTTTTTGCAGGTTTATTGATTAAAT